>Ga0105248_10002054_pt1 | contig 22294 bp, 20 predicted proteins | sample KBSS34metaG_FD_81524 | JGI IMG/M metagenome (GOLD analysis project Ga0105248, IMG submission 81524) | Switchgrass rhizosphere microbial communities from Kellogg Biological Station, Michigan, USA - KBS S3-4 metaG | ecosystem: Host-associated > Plants > Roots > Rhizosphere > Soil | place...
CGAATAGTAGCTTTAGCTTAGAACGCCTTGGTTCAGACACCTCACTTAAAGGAGAACATCATGAAACCTCACAAACTCACGTTCCAGGTCTGTCTTTGTTTATTTCTCTTTCTTTCATCGGCGGAAATGTTTTTGGCAAAGGGTCCGACGGGTGGTAGTCTTGCGATCGTGGTCGACGAACGCCTTGCCGCCTTACGCCAAACTCCTGAACTGACCGGCCAACTTGTCCGTCGCCTCAGCCGTGGCCGGCTAGTCGCGATCCGCGGCTCCAAAACAACCACAGACGGCGTCGTCTTCTTCCTCGTCAACGTCACCAGCCGCACTCACGGCTGGATCCAACGCGAAGCCGTCGCGTCACCCACCCGTCCCGCCGACGATCGTCGTCTCCTCGATCTAATCAACGCCTCCCACGGTTTCGATCGCCTCGCCCGCGCCCGCATCTTCCTCGACCACTTCCAGCGCTCACCCTTGCGCCCACACGTGCTCCTCTTATTAAGCACCACCGCCGAAGAACAAGCCGCCAGGCTCTCCCGCGACGCCGCCAGACGCCTAAACGTCACAACAACAAACGCCCCTGACTTCACGTACTTCCTCAACTACACCGGCCTTGATCGCTACAACCGCCAACGCGTGAAATTCGTCTTCGACCAAGCCGGCAAACGCTTTCACTACGACGGCGCCGCGTGCCGCGAACTCGTCCGGCGCTATCCAAAAACACCCGAAGCCGCCACCGCGCGCAGTCATTTGGAGCAGTTGAACGCGATTTCGCAGTAATATCTGCCCGCACAGTTGTTAATAAATGCTCCGCGAGCCCGTTAACGGGGTGTAGAAGGAGAACACCCGTGCAGGCTGCACTTAAACCCTTGCGACTAGTGAAAACCGAACCACCGGGAGAGCTCGAAACGCTCTTCCAGACCCATCACGCCCGTGTTTTTCGAACTGCCCAACGCATCACCGGCAGCGCCGCTGATGCCGAGGACGTGCTGCAAAACGTGTTTCTGCGGCTGATCAAGGGCCAGGAAGCATACGATTTGTCGAAGAACCCGGAAGCGTACCTGTCGCGCGCCGCGATCAATGCGTCGCTCGATTTGCTCCGCAGCCGCACGCGCTCGAAGTCGATCGGTCTGGATGAAGCCGATGCCGACACTCTGGCCGGACGATCGCGCACTCCCGAAGCGTTGCACGCCGATCGGGAACTGCAAGACCTCGTCCGCGAAGCTGTTTCGCGGCTCGGCAAAACTGCCGGCGAGATGTTCGTGCTGCGTTATTACGAAGGTCTGGATAACAAAGAGATTGCCGTAGTAATGGAAACCTCGCCGTTGGTAGTGGGCGTCGTCCTCCATCGCGCTCGCACAAAACTGAGAAAAGAAATTGGGCACTATCTGGAGAAACACCATGAAAAGCAATAGTGAAGAGATCCTCGACAAAGTTACTGCTGAGATTCGCAATGAAAAGGTGGATTCGGCAGTTGTTTCAGCAGCGGCAGACCGTGTTTGGGCGCGTGTCTCGGCCGCGGCAGGAGAAGCGGAGTTTCAGATGCCAACAGTTGATCGCATTGAAAGCTGTGCCGATTTTCAATCGTTGATACCAGCTTACCTGGGTGGAAAACTTTCCGAAGCGCGGTCGCTGTTGCTGGTGGACCACACGCGTGAGTGCATTCCTTGTCGCAAGGCGATGAAGGAAGCACGCGAGCGCCGCTTCGCAGTCGCCAAACCGGCGGCGAAAACAAAGCGCTACTCGCTGCAACCGGTCGTCATGCGTTGGGGCATTGCCGCGGCGGTGGTGATCGGTTTTGGTTTGCTCGCGGTTCCGTTCCTGCAGCGCTACTGGCCGCTCGGTGAGTTTGAAGCGACGGTCCAGGCTGCGGAAGGACAAGTTTTCCAGGTGGCTGATACGCATACTGCGGCCGTCAGCACTGGAGCGAAACTGCAAAGAGGCGAGAAGGTTCGCACCGCGAAAGACGCGCACGCCGTGGTTCGTCTAGGCGACGGCTCGTTGATCGAGATGAAAGAACGTTCCGAGCTTTACCTGACGAAGAGTGGGCAGGGAACGACGATCCACCTCGATCGCGGCAACATCGTGGTTGAAGCCGCGAAGCAACGCGACGGCAAGTTGTTTGTCGAAAGTGGTGATTCGCTGGTTTCAGTAACGGGAACAGTGTTTTCGGTCAACAACGGCACGAAGGGTTCGCGCGTTTCGGTCATCGAAGGCGAAGTGAGCCTCAGTCATGCCGGCAACGATCGCGTGCTGCGTCCCGGCGAACAGGCCACGACCAGTCCGTCGATCGCGATGATTCCGATCAAGGACGAAGTCGCGTGGAGCAAGAATGCGAACAAGTATGCGGCAGTGTTGTCGGGTCTGGCGGCGCTCAAGGGCGAGCTGAAGCAAGTTCAGCAGCCGGGTGTTCGCAATTCGACGCACCTGCTCGATCTGATGCCGGAGAACACAGTGGTTTACGCCGCGCTGCCGAACCTGGCCAACACCATCACGGAATCGCATCGCATCATCCAGGAACGGATGAGCCAGAATCCGGCGTTGCGTGAGTGGTGGGAGAAAGAGCAGTCAGGCAGAGCGCAGAACATGGACCAGGTGGTCGAGACGATTCGACAGTTTGGCTCACACCTCGGTGACGAGATCGCGGTTTCGGTTTCGATGGACGCCCAGGGAAAGCCGGGCTATCCGCTCGTGCTGGCGGAATTGAAAGACTCCAATGGCGTTCGCGAGCTGATCGAACAGCAAGTCGGAAAGTTGTCGAATGGTCAGAAAGCACCGGGTATCCAGTTTGTCGAAAATCCGTTGAGCGCTGTGGAGTCCGGTGAAAAGAATGAACGGCTCTACATCTGGATTCAGAACAATCTCTTCGCCGCGAGTCCGAAGCTGGCGCAACTCCAGCAGCTCGCGACAGTGCTGAACGGTGGCGGCAGCAGCAGTTTTACCGCTACGCCGTTCCGCAATCGCATCGCGCAGGTTTACCAGGAAGGCGCGGGTATCGTGGTCGCCGCCAACCTCGAACAGGTCCTGGCGCAAACGAAAGCTGAACGCCTCAAAGAGCGTGAAGGAGAGAAAACTGAGAGCGCGTTGAACCAGTTGGGAATCACGAGTGTGAAGTATTTCGTGCTCGATCAAAAAGACTCGAATGGTAAAACGCACACGCAGGCTTCGCTCTCGTTCAGCGACGCTCAGCGCGGTATTCCTTCGTGGCTGGCAGCGCCGGGTCCGATGGGCTCGCTCGAGTACATCTCGCCGGACGCAAACGTCGTCGCCGGTTTTGTAGTGAAGAATCCGGTGTCGCTCGTCGATGATCTGCTGGGTGTGCTGGAAACGGTTTCGCCTGAGCTGCGCAAGACGCTCGACAAGCAACAGGCAGAGCGCGGTCTCGACCTGCGCAACGACATCGCCGCGCCTTTGGGCGGTGAGTTTGCCTTCGCGATCGATGGTCCAATCCTGCCGACGCCGTCGTGGAAGCTCGTGTTTGAGGTTAACGATCCGGCGCACTTGCAACAGACGCTCGAGCGCGTAGTGACGGAAGTAAATAAAGAAGCGGCGCGGTTTGGCAAAACCGGTTTGGCCTGGGAAAAGGGTGAAGCCGGCGGCCGTCCGTTGTACAAGCTCCGTTCGCCCGAGTTTGGGTTCATCGAAGTGAACTACACCTACGTCAACGGCTACATGATCGTTGGACCAAGCCGGGCGTTGGTGGAGCGAGCAATTCTGTCACATGACAGTGGTTCCTCGTTGCTTCGTTCGGCGAAGTTCACTGCCGGTTTGCCGGCAGATGGCAATGCAAACTTCTCGGCCGTCTTCTATCACAACCTCGGCGGACTCGTTCCGGCAGGACTCGCGAGCACCGCGCAGAATCTGCCGAGCGGACCGCAGCAGGCGATGAAAGCCTTGACCGCGGACATGGCGCCGACCCTCGCGTATGCGTACGCGCAAGGCGACAGCATCACGTTTGCAGCAAACACGGAAGGCGGGCCGTTTGGTCTCAGTCCCGCAACGATCCTGGGGATGCCCAACGCGCTGGAGATGCAGAGCATCATCAGCCGCGGCATGAATAACAAGAAGTAAGCAATGAAGCTCGTTTCAATCTCCCTCGTGTCGTGGCTGTTGGGGTTGCTGTTGCTCTTGTTGACGTTCTCGTCAATGTCGCAACAGGGACTCAGCGCGGTTGACCTCAACAGCACGACAATCACGTCCCTCATCATGGCAGCGCTCGTGTTTTCGCTCGCCTATGCGCCGTCTCTTTCGTGGCTGCGACGACGCATGGGCGGCTGCCGTCCAGCGCTGTTGTTTCCTGTCGCCTCCGCCATTGTCCTCAACCTCCCCGTGTTCCTGATCGGCTTCCTGGCAATTGGCAGAACTTTAGCGCCCTTGGAAGCGTTAGCATCCATCGGCGCATTTCTGCTGATGGGCACAGTCTTCGGACTTGGATTCGTTTGGAATTATCAGGACGCAGCGCTATAAGAGCACTATGGCACTCCCCGCTACGGTTCAGGAAGAACTGATCCGACCTCAAACAGTCAACGACCCGCCGGTGATCGACCTGCATGGTCTCAGCGTCTCATTCGGTCGTTGTCCGATTCTTAAAAACCTCCGCGGCGATCTTCGCGGCAAGGCAATCGGACTGCTTGGCCCAAACGGCGCCGGCAAGACCACGCTGATTCACACGTTGCTCGGCTTTTACCACCCGACCGCGGGTACGGCACAAATCTTTGGTCACGACATCGTCGACCACGCGAACCAGATCAAATCGCTGATTGGTTACATGCCCGAGCGCGACGCGTTCATCGCCAAGATGACCGCCGTGCACTTCGTGCGTCTGATGGCCGAGCTTTCCGGTCTACCGCCTGAAGCAGCCCTCGAGCGCGCGCACGAATCGCTTTTCTACGTCGGTCTCGGCGAAGCGCGTTATCGCAAACTCGAAACGTACTCGCTCGGCATGAAGCAACTGGCGAAACTCGCGCAGGCAATCGTTCACGGCCCGAAGCTGATCTTTCTCGACGAACCGACAAACGGTCTCGATCCGCCGGCTCGTTTGCGCATGATCAAGCTCATTCGCGAGATTCGCGACAGCGGCCAGGCGAATATCGTGTTGTCGTCGCACCTGCTGCTGGACGTCGAAGAATGCTGCGACGAGATCCTGATCCTGCGCGACGGCGAGATAGCCGTCTACTGCAATCTCGAAGAAGAGCGGAAGTCGAATCGCAAGTTTCTCATGCTGGAAATCCGCGGCGATCAGAAGCGCTTCATCGACGCGCTCACAAACCTGGGTTGCGAATACGCGATCTCCACTGACAGCCGCCTCAAGGTCGTGCTCCAGGAAGGCATTGACGTCCGCGATTTGTATCGGCTCGCGGGCGAAACACAGGTCCAGATTCGACGATTGAGTTACAAGCGCGACTCGCTCGAAGACATCTTTCTCAAGGCAATGGAGAACGGCTATGGCGGTCTATGAGCAAACGTACAAGCGTTACGCCGGCGCCCTGACTCCCGAGTGGAGCAGGTTCCTGATCATTCCGCGCCACGCTTATCGCGCCGTCTTCAACTCAAAACTGTTCACCGCGTTTTTTGTAGTCTGCTTCCTGCCGCTTTTGGTGGAAGCGATTCTGATCTACCTGCACCACAACTTCAGCGCCATCGCGTCCATGAAGATCAACGTGCGCGAGCTGATTCCGATCGACGCCTACTTCTTTCAGGCGTTCATCTGGGTGCAGGGTGGCTTTGCTTTCTTTGTCGCCTTGCTGGTTGGACCACCGCTCGTCGCTCGCGATCTGCGCAACAACGCTTTGCCGCTTTATCTTTGCCGGCCGCTTTCACGTACCGAGTACGTGATGGGCAAGATGTCGGTCATAATGATCCTCTTGTCGTTGATTACCTGGGTGCCGCAGTTGCTGCTGTTCCTGTTTCAGTCGTATCTCGAAGGGTTCGCCTGGTTTCGAGCGAATGTCTGGATGGTCAGCGCGATCGTTCTCGGCGGATTAATCTGGGCGTTGCTGCTGGCGTTGCTCACGCAAACGATTTCGGCGCTCGTGAAGTGGCGCGTGATAGCGAGCGGCATTTTGCTCGGCATCTTCTTTATCCCGACCGTTTTCGGCGCGTTCATCAACGAAGTGTTTCGCACGCGCTGGGGCAACATCATCAGTCTCGCCGCGTTGATCAGGAACGTCACTGCCGGTCTGTTCGGCACGTTTGACCGTCTTTGGGACATCGAGCGCTTCCGGGATTTTGACGGTTCCCTCATCGAGATACAGATGATTGAGCCCCCGCTGTGGGCCTCCTGGCTCGTGTTGTTTTTGATCTGCGCGGTTTGCCTCGCGGTGCTGTCGTGGAAAGTGAAAGCTTACGAGGTGGTGCGATAACGATGACCGTCGCCGGCGATCAACTGATCATCTTCGACAACGTCTCCAAGTTTTACGGCGAGATACTCGGAGTGAACCGCGTCAACTTGCAGATCGCGCCGGGCATTACGAGTCTTGTTGGTCCGAATGGAGCAGGGAAGTCGACGTTGATGAACCTGATGACGGGCTTATTGCGCCCGACGCGCGGCAAGATCTCGTTGCTCGGCATTCCGACCGATCAGCCGGAAAAACTGTTTCGCAAAGTTGGTTACTGCACCCAGTTTGACTCATTCCCGCGCGGCCTTACCGGGCGCGAATTTATTACTTCGTTTCTGCTGATTCACGGCTACGAACGCAAACGCGCCGATGATCTGGCCCATCTGGCGCTGGAACACGTGAACCTCGTCGACGCCGCGGATCGCAAAGTCGCCGCTTACAGCAAAGGTATGCGACAGCGCATTCGTCTCGCACAGGCGATCGCGCACGAGCCGGTGGTATTGATTCTCGACGAACCGCTCAACGGTCTCGATCCGATGGTGCGCGCCGAAACGATCGCGCTTTTCCGCAAGCTTGCCGCTGAAGGACTGCACCTGATCATCTCGTCGCACATACTGCACGAGGTCGACATGATGTCGGATCGCGTGGTGCTGGTGAACAACGGTTACATCGTTGCCGAGGGAAACATTCACGGCGTCCGCGATGAGATGGAAGAGCATCCGATGCAGATCCTGATTCGTTGCGACCAGCCGGCGAAACTCGCGGCTTATGTGTTCGCGCAAAACCACGTGGTTGAGGCGAAGTTGCACGACGACCGGCGCGGCTTGTTTGTCAGGACGCGTGATGCGGATGGTTTTTATTTGCTGTTGAACCGCGCGATCGCTGACGGCGAGATCAACGTCGAGTCCGTGGCGCCCGTTGATGATGATATGAGCGCCGTTTACCAGTATCTGATCGGCACGACCGAGTGAGCGCATAGGAGCAGGTCAATGAATTCTGCGATCGACGCTATTGCAAACAAGAATAATCAGTCGCCCTTGCCGTGGGCGCTCTGGCTGCGGCAGATCGGCGCGATCTTTCGTTTCGACCTGCGAAAAAACTTCCTCGGCCGGCGTGCAATCCTGATCTATCTGCTCGCGATGCTCCCGTTGTTTCCCTTGCTGGTGTTTGCGTTCGTGCCGGCGAACTATAAAAACTTCAATAACTACAGTCTCATCTATTCAGTGCTTTACAACGGGCTGATCCTGCGCACGCTCGTGTTCTTTGGTTGCGCGTGGATCTTCATGAACCTGTTTCGCGGCGAGATCGTCGATCGGAGTTTGCACTACTACTTTCTGAGCGCCGTGAGACGTGAGGTGCTCGTCGCCGGCAAGTATATTTCCGGGCTGGTGACGTCGATCGTGCTGTTTACGTTCACGACGGTCGCGGCGATGTTGCTGCTCTACCTGCCGAGCTTCTATTCGCAGAGCATGCGTTACTTCACCGAAGGAGCGGGGCTGACACAGCTTCTCACCTACGCGGGCATCACGATTCTGGCATGCATCGGTTACGGCGCTTTCTTTGTCGTGGTGGGGTTGTTTGTTCGCAACCCGATTATCCCCGCGGTTTTGCTCTACGGTTGGGAGTGGCTCAACTTTCTCCTTCCGCCGCTCTTGAAGAAGATCAGTGTGATTCACTATCTCAACTCCCTTGTGCCGATACCGGTCTCCGAGGGCCCATTCGCCGTGATCGCCGAGCCGACGCCGGCGTACATTGCCATCCCCAGCATGCTTGGCGTGACGCTCGTCGTGCTGGTGATTGCTGCTTATCGCATCCGCCACATGGAAATCCACTACGGCAGCGACTAAATCCGCCATCAGTCTGTGTTTCTCCGTGTCCGTCCGCGGCTCCAACTAAAGTTTTAGTTGACACGCGCGCCCTTCGTGCGGTATATCCTACTAAAGTCTTAGGAGGGTATTCAGAATGCCGCGTCGCAAGAGCGAGCAAATGACGCCGTTGGAGCTGGAGATCATGCAGGTCTTGTGGGAAACCGGACCCGCCACCGTGCAGCACGTCCAGCGCCAGTTGAAACGCGAGCTCGCCTACACCACCGTTCAGACAATGCTCACCGTGCTCCACCGGAAGGGCCGCGTGAAACGAACGCTGAAAGACAAAGCGCATGTCTACCGCCCCGCGGTGAGCCAGAAGAAGTTTACCGGTCATGCCGTGCGCGACCTGATCGATCGTTTGTTTGGTGGTTCGGCGGAAGGACTCGTGTTGAACCTGCTGCAGGAAAAACACCTGACGCCGGAGAAGCTGGCGACTCTGCATCAGTTGCTCGACCAGGAAGAGAACGATGACAAGCGCTAACGGGGTAACAGCTATCGGCGAGTTTGTGCTGAACTACGTTGCCAACGCGACGTGGCAGATCGCGGCGATAACGGTGGTCGCCGCGGGCGGCGCCTTTGTTTTGCGCAATGCGCCGGCCCGTTATCGACACGTGCTCTGGCTGGCATCGCTGGGCGCATGTTTGGTCGTCCCGCTGGTAACTGCAAGCCGTCCGGTTTCTACGGACAAACCGGTTTCTTCATCTGTTGAAAAAGAGACCCGCACGGCCACCGCCCCCCTCAATCAAGAACCGGAAAAATTTCTACCCCGCTTGGTAACGCGTCGGGCGCGTGTCGTCGATGCGTCGTCGCGCACGATGTCCTGGCTGGTACTCGCGTATGCGCTGTTCATCGCCTGGCGCGCGATCAGACTTGTTCGCTTTTGGCTGCGAAAGGAACGCTTGAGGCGTTCGGCAGTCGATACGGATTTGTCGCCCGATCTCGAGCAGGCTGCCCTCCGTTGCCGCACTGCACTCGGTTTGCGCAACGTATGCATTGCACGATCGAGCGCGGTGCGCGTGCCTTACACGCTCGGCGCGCGCCGCCCGCTGGTGGTCCTGCCCGATGCTTTCTGCGCGGCGGATGAAGAGCAACTGGTTTCCGTTATCGGTCACGAACTCGCCCACGTCGCGCGCCGCGACTACATCACGAACTTCTTATGTGAGCTGGTCGCGCTGCCGATCTCGTTTCATCCACTTACGTATCTGATCAAGCGACAAATCGATCGCGCTCGCGAAGTCGCGTGCGACGAGCTGGTCAGCAGACGACTGCTGCCGCCGAAGCTTTATGCACGTTCACTCGTTTGGGCGGCCGACGTTTCGAGCCGGGCGAGATCGCAGGCGTTGCTCTTGAGCATGTTCGATGCCGGCAGTCTTGAGGAGAGAGTCATGAGATTAACGCGCAACAGGAAAATGCTGGGCCGGCCGTTTGCGAGAGTAGCGATGACTGTCACGCTGGTCTCGCTTTGTTTTACGACGATCGTGCTGTCGCTGTTTTCGTTTGAGCTGAAAACGCAGGCACGCGCGATATTCAGCGACGCCGCGGCGGTAACGCCGCAGGGAGATAATTTTAAAGTCGGGATTGGCGCCGACACCGCGAGAGACACCAGCACGGCGACGAACGCCAGCACAGCGCGTGGCGTCAGTGAAACGATCGTTGCCACCAGACAAGCGCGTGGCGTCGATGAAACGATCGTTGCCGCCAGACAAGCGCGTCCGGAGACACCCCCGAACCAAGCGGACGCGCAGCAACGCGCGCAAGCGGCTTGCGACGCGGGACACAGCGGCGACACCGAAAAGATCCCCGCGCTGATCGCCATGCTCGGCGACGACACCCGAACCGAGCTCATCCGCTGCTGGACCGCCGGTCGCTGGAGTCCTGCCCTCGATACTTTCAAACGTCCTTCGCCCGGCGAACAAGCCGCCATCGCGCTCGCGTCGATGGGCCGTGCCGCTTTCCTGCCGCTCACAAACGAGCTCGACAGCGGAAACGCGACCGTGCGTCGCAATGCCGCGTGGGCCATCGGCGAGCTGACAAACATGCCTCCGGGCGAACGCGATGGCGCCGTGCCCCGGCTCATCACGCTGCTAACCGACGGCGACGAGTGGGTGCGAACGGCGGCTGCGCGGGCGCTCGGTGAAGTGCGGAACCGCAGCGCAGTGCCGGCACTCATCGCGACACTCTCCGACAGGGAAGCGCAGGTGCGGGAGTTGGGCGCATGGGCCTTGAGCGAGCTAAAAGACAAGCGCGCCGTTCCCGCGCTCTGCAGCGTCTTGCTTTCCGACGCTCGCGCGGAGGTGCGCCGCGGCGCTGCCGAAGCTCTCGGCGAAATCGCGAGTGCGGAAGCCTTGCCTTCCCTGAAACAAGCCCTGAACGATCCGGCAGTGAGCGACAAAGCACAGTGGGCCATCAGCGAGATCGAGGGATAACATGACTAAAGTTCAGCTCTTGATCTGTGTTCTGTTACTTGCTTCGCCGGCACTCGCACAACAGAAAGCGGGCACGCTCAAGATCAAACCCTACACGTTTGAGACCAGTCGTGGTGAAAAGGTCCCGGCGGAGTTTGGCACTCTGCTCGTGCCCGAGAACCGGAGCAAACCCGACAGCAACCTGATCGAGCTCGCGTTTGTGCGCTTCAAAAGCACTGCGAAAAATCCGGGCCCGCCCATCGTCTATCTCGCCGGTGGTCCAGGCGGTTCCGGCATCGGCGCGGCGAGCGGCCCACGCTTCGCTCTGTTTACCGCGTTCCGCGAGGTGGCGGACGTGATCGCTTTCGATCAACGCGGCACCGGTTACTCGAAACCAAATCTCGGTTGTTACGAACAGCTTTCCGCTCCGCTCGACGTTGCGCCCGGGCGCGCAATGGCCTTAACGGAATTGCGCAAGAACGCGCGCGGCTGCATCGAATATTGGCGCGACGTTCAGCGCGTCGATCTGACGGGCTACAACACTGTCGAAAACGCCGACGACCTGGAGGATCTGCGCAAGGCGCTTGGCGAGAAACAGATCAGCCTGTGGGCGATCAGTTACGGAACGCACCTCGCGCTGGCGACGATTCGCCGCCACCCGCAGAGTATTCACCGCGCAATGCTCGCCGGCACCGAAGGCCCCGATCACACTTACAAACTGCCCGGCAACATTCAAAAACATCTCGAAGATCTCGCCGCGGTGATCAAAGCCGACCCGGATATAGGCAAAGACATTCCTGACTTTCTCGGCTTGATGAAATCAGTGTTCGATCGTCTCGACGCGCAACCGCAGACCGTCGAGATCGTCGATCCACGCACCAAACAGAACGTCAAAGTCATCGTGAACAAGTTTGTCCTGCAGTACATCGTCGCCAACAATATCGGCACCACGGTGACTGCAAACTTTCCCGCGTTGTTCTATCGCGCGTCGAAAGGCGACTTCACCAACCCCGCGCAGGTGTGGCTCAACACAACGCGCCAGGAACTCGGTTCGGCAATGTCGTACATGATGGATTGCGCTTCGGGCCAAACAGCAGCGCGGCGCGAACGCATCGCTCGTGAAGCACGCGGCACGCTGCTGGAAGACATTTTCAATTTTCCCTTTCCGGAGATTTGCGAAGAGTGGAAAGCGCCGGATCTCGGCGACGAGTTTCGCTCGCCTGTGACGTCGAGCGTGCCGGTGCTCTTCATCAGCGGCACACTCGACGCGCGCACGCCGATCAGTAATGCCGAAGAGTATCGCGCCGGTTTCGCCAACAGCACGCACATAATTATCGAGGGCGCGGTTCACAGCGATCCGCTGTTTCTGGCGTCACCAAAGATCAAAGAGGGGATGTTGGAGTTTTTGCAGGGCAAGCCGGTGACGACCACGCGGATCGTCGGGCCACCGATGAAGTTCGCGCCGTTAATTGCGCCGCCGAAGCAGTGAACGACTACTCTTTGATCCGTGTGTCCGTGGCGATCCAGTTTACTTCCCAAGTCTTCCCGCCGTCGTCTGAGTACGCCTGTTCGTAGCGCACCGACGACGGCGTGATGTCCGAAATAACAAACCGGACGAGAATCGAGCGTCCGTTGAGTGTGTCCTGGTTATAAAACTCGCCGCGGCCGTTTTTGAATTCGCCGATCGCGGGCAGGGTCATTACACCCGAGGCGATGTTCGCGTAGTTGAGACTCCATTGCCGCGCCTGCGGGTTATAAAGCCGCAGACTCAAACCTTCCAACGTTCCGGCTGAACCCCGAACCTTCAGCTCCACCAGACTCGCGCGCCCATCCAAAACCCTCGTCACTCTACTCGTGCCGTCGTATTCCACCCACTCGGTCGAGCCCGTCAACGGCTTAACCAGGCGTTTGAGCTGTGTCTTCCACAGGCCGATGCCGAAGTCGAAATCGTGCTGACCGTCTTTCTGTTGGGCCACGGCGGGCGCGCACGGATGAACACAAAGAAGAAAGATCAAGGTAGCTAATTTTGCGGTCATACCTGAGAAAGTATTTGACCCCGGCCGGGTGGTCAAGAAGTTACCTGCGGGTAACTAAAGGTGGAATTGGATCGGGAAAAGTGGTATAAGCAGGGCACCCGGTCAGCCCTATCTCCCCCAGTGTCTTAGCCCCCTGTGTGCTTGAAATATACCCTTCTTCAAGGGAAGCGTGCGGAGCAAGGGATCTTCACCATGAATAAGTTGCTCATCATTGCCGTCGCGGTGGTGGTGCTTTCGACTGCGTCCTTAAGTTCTGTATCGGCTCAGGCCAGGTTTCACAAGGAATTCTCCTCATCAGGTGACAGCTATTCGGAATCCAAGCGCTTGTACGCCGAAGGCGTGAAGTACGCCCTGGCAGGCTTGTATTCACAGGCCGCGCAATTATTTCAACAGGCAGTCAAGCTCGATCCACAGTTTGCGGATGCTCATTTCGCACTGGGCCATGCGTATTTTGATATGAAGCGCTGGCAACAGGCGGTCGAGAGTTTTCAGCGGGCGATCGATCTGAATCCCCATGATCTGGAAGCGCAGGATCGGCTGGCATACGCGCGCGACATGCTGGCAAATAAGGACGGGACGAAGGAGCCCCCGACGCCGAAGCCGTCGCAGTCCGTCCGTCAGCCTGCCGGTGAACAAGTTTCGTTAACTGCAAAACCTGACGCGCTTCCGGTAAACACCGGAGCGAGTTCGAGCAATCGCAACAGAACCGCCAAGGCGCCCTCTGCGAAGGAAGATGCCGCGAAGGAAACTGCTGCTAGGGAAGCCGCCGCTAAAGAAGCTGCAGCCAGGGAAGCTGAAGCCAAAGAGGCTGCCGCGAAGGAAGCTGCGGCTCGGGAATTAGCCCTTACGAAACTCTATCGCGTCGGACCCGGCGATGTGCTCGACATACGCACCAACGATTCGGCAGTGCCGCAGTCCACGCTGTTCACCGTCACCCCGGCCGGTTTGCTGGAGCATCCGTTACTCGCTGAACCGATGAACGTTGGCGGCCTGAGCGTCGAGGAGATCAGCGCGAATATCGAGAGTGATTTGAAACGACGGGCGTTGATGGATAGTCCGAAGGTCTCGATAGCGGTTCGCGATTACGCGAGTCACACGATCCTGGTCAGCGGGCTGGTGAAAGACGCGGGCACGAAAGTGCTGCGGCGTGAAGCGATTCCGCTCTACGTCGTCGTTGCCGATGCTCAGCCGTTGCCGGAAGCAGCGAAAGTGACGGTGGTTCGCAGCGAGACGAATCAGACTTACGAAATGGATCTAGCACAACCGGCGGAGATGAACCTCCTGGTTCGTCCCGGCGACGTGATCACGTTGCACGCGAACGCCACGCAGTTTTTGTATATCGGCGGTGAAGTCAAGTCGCCCGGGGAAAAGACGTACCGGCGCGGACTGACGTTGACGCAAGCGTTGATCGCGGCGGGCGGCGTGACGAACAAGGCGAAAGAAGCACGCCTCGGCCGCGACGACGGCAACGGTTACCTGACCATAACGAAGATCAAGTTGAAGGACATCGAGTCTGGAAAAGCTCCCGATCCTCTCGTTCGTCCCGGCGATCGGATCATGATTGTTGATTAAGAACTCTCATGTCTTTACCAGAGAGCACAATTTCAACAGCGGACGCTGCGACCCACGCTTTGTGGCGCGCGGCGGAGGCCGGCAACGTTGATGAGCTCGTGTCGGTGCTGCCGCGCGTCAGGGACATCGATGCGCGCAACGAACATGGCGTCACGGCGTTAATGCGCGCAGCACAGCATGGACGCTTGCGAGTGGTGCGGGTGCTGCTCGATCACGGCGCGGACGCGAACATCATCCGTAACGATAAATTTACCGCGCTGGCGCTCGCGGCGTTTTTTGGACACACCGAGGTCGTGCGGGCCTTGATGGAGCATGGCGCTGACTCGCAGGCTTCGACGAGAAACGCAACGTCGCCGCACATGTGGGCCACGGCGCGGACGTTTAAGAACGTCGTTGATGAACTCGAAAATCCGGTTGCGCCGATGGAAAAACCCGCGCCGATGGAGAACGTCGTGCCCCTCGTGGAACGAGCTGCGGCATCGCGCGAACGACCCGCGCTCTTCGTGGAACAGGCTGCACCCCGCGTGGAACTGCTCGCGCCCACCACACCGAAGCTCGTTGAACCAGTCTCGCGAGCGGTTGCGCGAGCGGCTGCCGGTTCAACCGTTGTGCGAACGCTCAAAGATCCGCCTGAGATTTGGGACTTGGTGCATCCTGTGCCAAAAGAAGGCTTCAACGCTCGTTCGGCGTTTGTGGCGCGTCTCAGCTCGCTACGTCGCGGGTTCGCGTTTCGCGCCGCGATGGTGGTTGTGCTGGCGAGTGTGTGCGCAGTGGGCGTGTGGATGTTGCGCGGCGTACAAGCGCGAACCGAGAGCCGCGCAGATCGACAAAACAATCCGGCAGCAGTTGCGAGTGTCCCGAGCGCCGCGGTTCCGAAGGAGCCGGTTCCGAACGCAGCGGCTTCGAATAGCGTTCCCGTGAATTCGACTACGGCGACGCCCGCCGCGACCGATACCGTGACACTGCCGAGCCCGGGTGTCGAAGCCTCTACGACTGCGAACGCACCAAGTGAGAAACCGATTTTTACCCGCCAGCGCGCACCGCGGATTAGAGTTCCTGCTTCAGAGCAGTTACCACCCATCGCGACAAACGACGTTAGTCAGCCAGTCGCCGCGCCGGTAGCCAAAACGAATCCGCCGTCACGCAGCGAGCAGGTTGCAACAGGTAAAAACACGACGCCGTTAAGTCCGCAATTAATCGCGCCGGTGAAGAGTGCGACGCCCAAAGCGAAGGTGATTCAGTGGCCGTAAGTGCGTGTGCGTACGGAGGAAGAAGCGTTCTTCCGTTTTGGGTGCTGCACTTGTGGAGAATTTGTAACGACTAAAAAAGGTTATTGACCGGCAGATGCCAAAATTCTATTCTTTGACACCCTAAACCATAGCAATAAGGCGCATTGCTCCGACAAGACTACGTGCGGTGTCTCGCGGACAAACGGCCCACTTAGTCAGGTCAGTGCAAGGAGGAAAGATGTCCCGATTACGCAGGTTTTTGATCACCTTGAGTGCGGTGAGCATTCTGGCCCTTGTGTCAGTCACTGCGCATGCCGATACGATTACGATCGTGGGTGTGGACAGTGGCCAGGCTTCGACCGCGACCGTCGTTTGCGAGTTTAATGCGCAAACCAACACCTTTACCTTTACGATTACCAACACCTCGGCCATTACGTCGCCAGGCTCGACCTCGACCATTACCTCGATCGGCTTTGACTTGCCACCAATTGGCAATGCGAGCGCCTCGGGTCTGAATGGTTTCACTGGTATGCAGGCTCCCAGTTTGAGCTCAAATTTCGTTTTCTCTGATGGGGATCTGGGGAACGTTTCACACGGATTCAACAGCGCAGTGCTGGATTTTGGCTTCATCACCGGCCCCTCCGGCACCTTCAGCGGTGGCTCGGTTAACGATGGATTGCTGCCGGGCGAAAGTGCCTCGTTTACCGTGTCAGGCGCTGCCTTCGCCGGGTTCACAGAGGCGGAAATCTGCAATGCGATCTTCGTGAGGTTCCAAAACGTACCGGAGAGTGCAGGCAGTGGCGGAAGCGACGTCGGCGTGGTGACGGAAGTACCTGAACCGTCCACGATGTTGCTTCTGGGAACCGCGCTCATCGGATTGGGCGGAGTTGTTAGACGGCGCATGAAGCGCAACGAATAACAGCTCTCGCTAAGAGAGCGACACCCGCTATTGAGACAGAGGCATCACGGGCAATTGCCCTTCCGTGATGCCTCTTTGTCATGGGCACCAAAGGCATTCACATGAGCAAGCCGGTTCAGATCCTGTTACAGACGACTATTCCCGCCGTTGAAGACGACTGGAACATCGGACGTTTTTCTCTCCTGCGCGAACATCTCAGCTCGCTCACGGATGCGGAGAAAAAGCCACTCTACGAGGTCACCGCGCGCAATCGTGAAGAGAATGCCGCAGGCAACGACGACGTGCTGAGCACGCTCGACACGAGAGACTTCGACGAGCTCTGGTTGTTTGCAGTCGATACCGGTAACGGCCTGAGCCAGGCTGACTGCGAAGGCATCACTCGCTTTCACCAGCGCGGTGGCGGAATATTTTCCACGCGTGATCACCACGACCTCGGATCGTCGCTCTGCACGCTCGGCGGAATCGGTCGCGCGCATTTCTTTCATTCGCGACACCAGGATCCGGATACGTCGCGTCACGTCCGCGACGATCAGGACAACCAGGAGATCTCGTGGCCCAACTATCACTCGGGAGCAAACGGCGACTATCAAAAAGTCACGGTCGTAGATCCGCTTCACGAGTTGTTTGTGAGTGCTGAGAATCCTTCAGGCGTGATCGAATATTTTCCGGCGCATCCGCACGAGGGCAGCGTCGGCGTGCCGGAAGACGTTCAGAGCGCGCGCGTCGTGGCAACGGGAGTTAGCAAGACGACCGGACACGATTTCAATCTGGTGGTGGTGCTGGAAGGCAAAACGGATCAGCACGGCAATCGTTGCGGCCGCGCCGTCGCAGAGTCGAGCTTTCATCACTTTGTTGATTACAACTGGGACATCTCGAAAGGATGCCCCAGCTTTCTGGTCGAGCCCCCGGGCCATGAGATCGAACGCGATCCCGCGAGACTGCGCGATGTGCAGAACTACGTCGCTAATCTCGCGCACTGGCTCGCGCCTACTTCTTCTTCGCTCGCGCGATAACGCCGGAATCAACCGTTTCGCCGGTCCGTGAGATCACCTGGAAGTACAACTGATCGCCCGCGACCTCGATTAGCATGAACGACATGTCGCGATCGAAAGCTTTGTCCGTCAATGGCGAACCTTCCTTCACGTCGCCCTTGCGGAGTTTTCCACCCGAACCGGAGATGAAGTAATAAATGCCGTGCTGCGGTTTGATTCGTTCGTAGAAGTGCTCGTGTCCGGTGAAGACGACGTTTACCCCATATTTGACGAACATCGGTTCGACGACCTCGCGCAGTTTGGTGTCGGAGCCATGCGCGGCGCCTGACGAATATGGCGGATGATGGAAGTATGCGATCTTCCAGTCAGACGTGTCGGCGGCGAGCTTCTCGTTCAACCAGTCAATCTGCTTCTTGTCCATGTAGTTGCTGTTCAGTGAATAGAAGCTTACGTTGCCTTTGCTGAAACGGTAATACTCCTGGCCCTCCATGTTGAAAAAACCGTAGAAGCGCTGATTCGAGTCGTCGTGATTACCGAGTGCGGCGTAGAACTTCACCTTCTGGTCCAGCAGCGGTTTATAGACGTTCTCAAACTTTGTTTTGTAATCGACAGTTTTTTCGCTGCCGTACATGTTGTCGCCCATCATCAGTACAAACTCGAAGGGAAACGCCTGGCGATAACTGAGCATGACCTGGGCGAGTTCGTGTTGTTGTTCGGTGCCCGTGCCGGTGTCGCCGATGACTACGAAGCGAACAGAATTCTCTTTGTTAGGCAGCGTCAGTTTGACGGGCGCGCTTGCGGGCGCGTCGCCGTTGGTTCCTGAATGAGAGAGTTTCTGCGCGCTGGCGCTGCTGAGAGCTAAAAGAATTGTCAGAACGAATGAAGCAGTAATGCGTTTCATGATTAGCCTTCCCTTGGTTCGTCTGTTTAGGGGATCGCGTCCGTCATGTAGTCGATGATCAGGCCGTTCTCGCGATCGACGAGCAGCATGTTGCGGCCGACAAAGCGGTAGCGGATCTGTTTCGGTAGCTGCGGCAGTTTCAACAGCAGCGTGGGCGGCATTTCCAACAGCTCTTTCACTTCCGGATACGGATAGTTGACGCGCACCGGTGTTCCTTTGTTTTCCGCTTCCACGAGCACCGTCTTACGCAGCTCGACGCGATCTTTTCCTTTGAACTCTTCTTTGATGATCGCACGTATCATGGCGGCGGCGTCGGGCGTGAAAATGTCGCCGTGCTTGGCGCCGGTACGTGCCGCGCGCACCGAGTCCTGAAGCTGCTTCTTGTGGACCTCGATCTCTTCGGGTTTCGCTTCTGTCGAGAGCTTGGGCATTTTTTGTTCGATGCCCTCGCGAAGTTTCACGTAATCTTTAACGCGCTTCTCAAACGCTTCGGCGACAGTTTTGTTTTGGTCTTGCGCAACTGCGCCCGTTGAGAGCAAGGCCACGAGCGCGATCAGGAGCAGTGATGTTTTTGTTACTGTGTTCACGTGAAATCCGAAAGGCAAGCAGGATACCGCCGAGTCTGTGAGGTTATTGAGTACGGGGCCGGACGTTTCGAGATCGATTAATATTGACCTTTGACTGAGCAATGAAACGTTCTCAGTCATTCGCGTACGATGACGATACGCGAGCCAACTTACCACCGCATGACCGATAACACAGACCCTCGCACCGAATACCTGCGCCGCATCGACGAGCGCCGCGCGGAATCAGCTCGACAGTTTCAACGCTTTCGCAACGTCGGATTTATTCGGCTCGCGTCGGTCGCGATCGGAGTGATCCTGCTGTGGCGTGTGTTTGCTGGTTTGTCGGCGTGGTGGCTCGTGTTTCCCACGGTGTTGTTTGTCGCGCTCGGCAGGGTGCAGGCGCGAATCAACGCCGCGCGTTTTCGTTGCGAACGCGGCGCGCGTCTTTATGAGCAGGGACTCGTGCGTCTCGACGATCGCTGGATCGGCACGGGCGCCACGGGCGATCGCTTTCTTGATCCGGAACATCCCTACGCTCAGGACCTCGATCTCTTCGGCCGCGGCTCGCTGTTCGAGCTGCTTTCGACCGCGCGCACGGACGTCGGCGAAGAAACGCTCGCGCAATGGTTACTCACACCCGCGGATTTGAAGGTCGTGCGGGCGCGACAAGAAGCGGTAACCGAGCTACGGCCCAAACTCGACCTGCGCGAAGATCTGGCGTTGCTCGGTGAAGGAGTTCCTTCCGGCGAAAGCGCACGAGGCCTCGCCGCGTGGGCCAATGGTCCCTACTGGAACATCTCGCCGTGGACACGTCCCACGGCCATTGCGATTTCCGTCATCACGGCACTCACGCTCATTCTCTGGTTTACCGGCTACAGTCCGATTCCGCTTTTGCTGATGCTGATCATTCGGCAGGTTTATCTGTTTCGACTGCGAGTGCCGATCGAGCGGGTCATCAGTGAAGTGGATGGACCGGGAAACAATCTTTCGTTGTTGTCGGATATTTTGAAACGTCTCGAACACGAGCACTGTGAGAGCGCTTTGTTGACTGAGTTGCGCGCGGCGCTCGACGTTGACGGTTCGCCGCCTTCAAGAGAGATCGCGCGACTCAATCGTCTGATTGAACTACTCGACTCGAGGCGAAACATCGTCTTTGCACCGGTGGCGGCGATACTTCTTTGGCCGTTGCAGTGCGCGATCTCGATTGAAAGATGGCGGCAGAGCTCCGGGCCGGCAGTCGGACGCTGGCTCGCGGCCGTCGGCGAGTTTGAGGCGCTGAACTCATTCGCTTCGTATGCTTACGAGCACCCGCAGGATCCGTTTCCCGAACTGATCGATTCAGGCGCTGCTCACTTCGAGGCCGTGAGCATTGGCCATCCGTTGATTCCCGCGCAGCGAAACGTGCGTACCGACTTGAGTTTGACCGGTGACCTTCGCGTGCTGATCGTGAGTGGTTCAAACATGTCAGGCAAGAGCACGTTGCTGCGCTCGCTCGGTATCAACGTGGCGCTCGCCCTGGCGGGCGCGCCGGTGCGCGCCGGGAGTTTGCGATTATCGCCGCTGCAAGTGGGAGCGGCGATTCGCATTCAGGATTCACTTCAGGCCGGCGCCTCGCGCTTTTATGCTGAGATCACGCGCTTGCGCCAGATTGTCGGATTGACGGAGGGTGAACGGCGGGTGCTTTTCCTGCTCGACGAGATTCTTCATGGAACGAACTCACACGACCGTCAGATCGGAGCAGAGAAAGTCGTGCGCGGCTTGATCGAGCGGGGCGCCATCGGCTTGATCACCACGCATGATCTCGCGCTGGCGCGCATTGTCGACGAGCTTGCGCCACGCGCGGCCAACGTTCATTTCGAAGATCATTTCGAAGACGGCCAGATGCGTTTCGACTACCGTCTGCGTCCCGGTGTCGTGCAACGAAGCAACGCGCTGGAATTGATGCGTTCAGTGGGTCTGGAGGTCTAAAGACTTGGCTACTGTTCACGAAACGGAACGGCTTCGTGTGTTCGCCAGGCGAAGCGCTGCGGTTGGTTTTGTGGCGTGGGTGTTGATGCTGTTGACGATCACCACCGACTCGCACGAGACCGAGCTGATTCATAAGGTCGTGTTCTTTGCGATGCTGGTGATCGTGCCGCTGGCTTTGTCGCTCGTGACCGCGGGTGATGAACGCGGCAACCTGCGTTTGTATAGTTGGGCCGTGATCATTCAGCCGATCGCGGCGGTCGTGACGATCGCGTCGTTCTTCTTTGAAAAAGGCTTGTTATCGGCGTCACTCTCGTCGGCGTGGTTGATTCTGAGTTCGCTGATTGCTTTGTTTGGATTGACTCGACTCGTCGCGCGCGGCGTTTTTCCGGTGCAGGAAGCGAGCGTCGATGCCGGTTTGTTGTATTTATCCGTAGCGAGTGTTTGGCTGGTCATTTACCGTTTCGGCGTGCAGCCGTTTGATTACGGCGAAACGATCATTTTGCTAACGGTGGTTCACTTTCACTTCGCGGGCTTTGCAGCGCCGATCATTGCCGGGATGGTAGGCCGCACCCTAAGCACGACCAATCCCCCATCCAAAACGTACTCGGTAATGGTCGTTTCGATTGTTGCGGCTATGCCACTCATAGCCGCCGGTATAACGTTTTCCCCCTGGCTCGGACTGATCGGCACGTTTTTGCTTGCGGCAGCACTCGCAATCCTGGCGGTGCTCACGATTCGCCGCGTGCTACCGGCAACTGCTTCACTCAGCGCGCGTTTACTTCTATTGCTCGCCGCCCTCTCGAGCTGCACGGCGATGGTGCTTGCCTGTCTCTACGCCTACAGCATCGTGGCCCACACGGTAATTCTCCGCATACCCACCATGGCCATGACGCACGGACTGCTCAATGCCTTTGGCTTCTCGGCTTCCAGCCTGCTCGCCTGGTCCATGATTAGCCGAGTTGGCGAACGGCGGCAGTAAACGAAGTGCTGCGGCGACGTGAAATCGGAACGCGCACGCCGCTGGCGAGTACCGCCAGCAATGCGCCTGTGCGAGTCCGTCGGAGTTCGCGCACTGCGTCGAGTCTGACCAGCGCGCGTCGATGCGCGCGAACGAAGCCATGTTGCTGCACGCGCTCCTCGAGCAGTTGCAGCGACTCACGCAGGAAGTAATTACGCGTGCCGACCCACAGTTGCGTGTAGTTTCCCGCGGCCTCGATCCAGTCGATCTCGCTGAGGTGCAGCACCGTCGCGCCGCGCTGGGTGGTAACCACGATCGTTTCACTGCGCGGGGAAGTTGAAGTGGATTCGAGGCGTTTGCTGAGGCGCTTTATCGTCGCCGCAAAACGCGCCTCGCTGACCGGCTTCACGAGATAGTCGAGTGCTTCGGTTTCAAACGCGCGAATCGCAAACTGATCGAACGCGGTGAGAAATACGACTGCCGGCATGCGCTCGACCGTTCGACGTTTGATTACTTCAAAGCCGTCGATGCCGGGCATTTGAACGTCG
>Ga0105248_10002056_pt1 | contig 22280 bp, 15 predicted proteins | sample KBSS34metaG_FD_81524 | JGI IMG/M metagenome (GOLD analysis project Ga0105248, IMG submission 81524) | Switchgrass rhizosphere microbial communities from Kellogg Biological Station, Michigan, USA - KBS S3-4 metaG | ecosystem: Host-associated > Plants > Roots > Rhizosphere > Soil | place...
AAACGAAGCATATCCGGGAAAGCAAGTGGCGTTGCGCACCAATTCCAACCGATATACAAGATCGCCGTGTCGAAATCACGGGACCTGTTGATCGCAAGATGATCATTAACGCGCTCAACTCGGGCGCTCATGTATTCATGGCGGACTTTGAAGACTCTTCCACCCCGCTCTGGAACAACCTGATCGATGGCCAGATCAACCTGCGCGACGCGATTCGCCGCACCATCTCTTTTGAAGACCCAAAGACCGGCAAATCTTATGCTCTGAACGAGAAGACCGCAGTTCTTTTTGTCCGCGCTCGAGGCTGGCATATGGTCGAGCGGCATGTGCTGGTCGATGGTGAGCCCATGTCGGCGTCCATCTTTGACTTTGGCCTCTACTTCTTTCACAACGCGAAGGAGCTTCTTGCGCGCGGTAACGGGCCTTATTTTTATCTTCCCAAGATGGAGTCGCACCTGGAAGCTCGTCTGTGGAATGAGATTTTCGTGCGTGCGCAGGAGAAGCTCGGTATACCGCAGGGCAGCATTCGAGCTACCTGCTTGATCGAAACCATCCTCGCCACTTTCGAGATGGACGAATTCCTGTACGAGCTTCGTGATCATTCAGCAGGCCTTAACTGTGGGCGCTGGGATTACATTTTTTCCTTCATCAAGAAGCTAGCTGCCGATCATTCCATCGTCCTGCCGGATCGTTCTCAAGTAACGATGAGTACGCACTTCATGCGGAGTTATTCGAAGCTGTGCATCAAGACCTGCCACAACCGAGAGATCCACGCCATGGGCGGGATGTCGGCGTTTATTCCTATCAAATCCGATCCTGTCGCTAACGAAAAAGCACTCGCGCAGGTGCGGGCCGACAAAGAGCGAGAGGCGACAGACGGTCATGATGGCACTTGGGTCGCTCATCCGGGGCTGGTGCCGGTCGCACTTGAAGTCTTCAACCGGGTAGTGCCGCAGGCGAATCAGATCAGCAAGAAGTTGCCGCACTATAACGTGACGGCTGCGGATCTCCTGCAGGTCCCAACCGGAGAGATTACCGAAGCAGGCTTGCGTCAGAACGTTGCGGTCGGCCTCGGTTACGTTGAAGCCTGGCTTCGCGGTATCGGCTGTGTCCCTCTCTTCAATCTGATGGAAGATGCCGCAACGGCAGAGATAAGCCGCGCCCAGTTATGGCAGTGGGTTCATCATGATGCCGTACTGAACGACGGACGCAAGATTACTCTGGAACTGTGCGAACAGATCATCGACGAAGAGTTGGCCAAGGTAAAACCGGGACTCGACGATGAACGCTCCCATGCCTACGAGAAAGCAGCCTCGTTGATGCGTGATCTGATCCGCGATGAAAAATTTACAGACTTCCTTACGCTACCGGCTTACGAGCAGGTTCTTCGGGAGGAAGTCTTCGCATAGATGTCGCGGGGCTAATCAGGCTATGAATTCGCAGTTTACTCCCGCTGTTCTATCTGAATTGCGCCAGATTGTAGGCCAGCGCGGCCTTATTACTGCCGCGAATCAGCTACAGACCTACGAGTGTGATGGCCTGACCGCGTTTCGGGTGCCTCCCGCTGCGGTCGTTCTACCAGAATCCACCGAGCAGGTTCAGAAGATCCTTCGTGTATGTCATCGTGAGCGTATCCCGTTCGTGGCGCGGGGTTCAGGCACGGGTCTCTCTGGAGGAGCCTTGCCCACAGAGGGCTCCATCGTCATCTCGCTTTCCAGGATGAACCGCATTCTTAATATTGATATCCCGAATCAGCAGATCGTGGTGCAACCCGGAGTCATCAATTCAAACGTGACAGCGGCCGTTTCGCCTCAAGGATACTTTTACGCTCCTGACCCAAGCTCACAGACGGTCTGTTCCATCGGGGGGAACATCGCCGAGAACGCCGGTGGCGCGCATTGCCTCAAATACGGCTTTACTGTCACGCATGTTCTGGAGATGACTGTAGTATTGCCCGACGGCGACATAGTCACTCTTGGAAGTAAGCTACCTAATGCGGCAGGCTATGACCTCGCCGGAGTTTTTATCGGCAGCGAAGGCACATTAGGTGTTGCGACTGAGATGACGCTTCGCATCATGCGCAAACCGGAGACCGTGCAGGTAATACTAGCTGCCTTCAATACCATCTCTGACGCCGCGCAGTCTGTCTCTGATGTCATCGCCAGTGGCCAACTTCCCGCTGCAATGGAGATTATGGACCGTCTCTCTATCGAAGCCGCGGAACTCTCTGTTCATCCAAACTACCCGGCGTGCGAGGCACTCTTGTTGATTGAGTTGGACGGCCCGCAGGCCGAAGTCGATTTGCAGATGGCCGTAGTCATCGATATCTGTAAAAAGAACGGTGCATGGGAGACAAGGCTCGCCGTCGACGAGAATGCTCGCTTCCTGGTATGGAAGGGGCGCAAAGCCGCATTTGCAGCTGCAGGCCGCCTCTCACCCAACTACATCGTTCAGGACGGCGTGATTCCTCGTACGGCTCTTCCGGTCGTGCTCGAAAAACTGAATGCGATGGCCGCGGCTGAGAATCTTCGCGTAACGAACGTCTTCCACGCTGGTGATGGCAATCTTCATCCCATCATTCTTTATGACCGCAGTAATCCTGGTGAAGAAGAGCGTGCTATCGATTTGTCGCTTCGCATCTTAGACATTTGTGTTGAAGCCGGTGGATCGATTACGGGAGAACATGGAGTGGGCCGCGAGAAACAGTGCAGCATGAGCTATATGTTCGCCGACCCTGATCTTGAAACAATGCAACGCCTGCGCCGTGCCTTCGATCCGCTTAATCTCTCCAATCCCGACAAACTCTTTCCCACGCCGCGCTTCTGTGGAGAGCGTTCGCGTGGAGCCTACGCGCCGCACCCCCTGGAGACAAGCGGCATCGCGGAGGTCTTCTAATGATCTCAGCTTCGAATGCCGCGTTACATACAGCAGCTGAGTATCTCGCTCTAGTAGCCGGTGGGGAATTTGTCAGTTTGGAGGTAGATGGAGTTATTTATGTTTTGCCGAAGAACACGCAACAAATCTCTACGATTCTCGAATACGCAACTAAGAATGGCTTAACAGTTGATCCGCGTGGTGGGGGCACAAAGCAACGTTGGGGGGGAGGCACAGCGCCGCACATTCGGCTTTGCCTCTCGCGTCTCAACAGGGTTCTTGACCACTCCTGGCAGGATCTCACCTGCACCGTGCAGGCAGGTTGTACATGGTCTTCGCTGCAGCAGAACCTCGCAAAGCATGGTCAGTTTGTCGCGCTAGATCCACTATTCGGCGACCGCGGTACCGTGGGCGGCATCCTTGCAACGAACGATTCCGGTGCTCTGCGTCATCGATACGGCAGTCTTCGCGATCTAGTCATTGGAATGACGCTGGTCCTTCCAGACGGGACCATCGCCCGGACGGGTGGGAGGGTTGTGAAAAATGTTGCGGGCTACGATCTGTGTAAATTGCTGACCGGAAGCATGGGCACGCTGGCCATTATCACCGAGGCAAATTTTCGCCTGCATCCTCTTCCGCAATATTCGCGAACCTTTACCGTCACCGCTTCCAATGCTGCCCGACTTGCATCCTTGCTAGCTGCGATCCGCGGAAGCCATCTGTTGGTACAGTCGCTGCAACTACGACGTCACAAAACAGATGCACGTCTCGAAATTTGCCTTAGTTCCGACACGGCTGCCTGTCAGGACGCCTTATTGGAAGAGATGGTACGGGTCGAAGGTCTTGCACTAATTGAAGCGGATGGAGCTTCATGTTTGGAACGCGAAGCTCTATTTGCTGACGGATCGACGGTTATTCGTGTCTCGACACTGCCAACAAATACTTGTGCATTCGCAGATGAACTTCAGCGTGTCTTTCCAAAGATCGATGTAGTTTCTATCTCGCAGGGAATTGGGTTGCATGACGTTTCGCTTCGCGGCTCGCCTAACGAGATCATGATCGCTATAAGCCAGATGCGCGCTGAACAGAAGACTGCAGCGACGGTTCTGCACTGCGGGCCAGGCGTCACCGTACCGGCCTTTACGGTTCCCACTCCAGTGATGTCAGTGATGCAGGCAATTAAGCGCAACTTTGACCCGAAGGGCGTCCTCGGCCCCGGCAAGTTCTTCGCAAACGCGTAGACAGGACCATGGATCAGCTGACCCACATAGAAGAAGTGAGAAAGCCAAGTAGCTTCGATGCGCACAACCCTCCGTCGAAAGAGCTGCTGTCGGATTGCGTTCACTGCGGCTTCTGTCTGCCCGCTTGTCCCACATATGTTTTATGGGGTGAGGAGATGGACTCTCCACGCGGACGTATCTACATGATGGCGAAGGTCAGCCAGGGCGAAGCTCCGCTGGACCAGAACTTTCGCCAGCATATGGATAACTGCCTCGGCTGCATGGCCTGTATGACCGCGTGCCCTTCGGGGGTCCAATACGACAAGCTTATTGAAGCTACGCGTCCTCAGGTTGAGCGCCACATCCCGCGATTCTTTGCTGACTCAGCGTTTCGCAAACTTCTATTCGCAACATTTCCGTTTGCAGGCAGGCTTCGACTCATAGCGCTCCCCATGTTGATATACCAGCGCACCGGCCTTCAACGGCTGATACGCATGAGTGGTCTGCTCAAACTAATTCCGAAGCGTTTCGCTTCGATGGAAGCACTCCTGCCTGCGGTGCCGGACAGCCTTTTTCACAAACTGCCTGCTCTGACACCCTCCGCAAGTAAAGGGCCGCGCGTGGGAATGCTCGCCGGTTGCGTGCAACAGGTCTTCTTTCAGCACGTCAACGAGGCCACTCTGCGCGTCTTGTCTGCAGAGGGTTACGAAGTCGTTATCCCGCCGCATCAGTCTTGCTGCGGCGCGCTGATGGTGCACAGCGGAGTCGAAGAAGAAGCGCGCTCTTTGGCGCGTAAGATGATTGCTTTATTTGAAAGAGAGAACGTCGATTACATCGCGATCAATGCCGCTGGTTGCGGATCAACGATGAAAGAGTACGGTCATCTGCTTCGCGATGATCCAGCGTGGGCAGAGCGAGCGAGGGCGTTCTCCGCGAGATGTCGCGATATCTCCGAGATACTGCTGACGCGTGAATCACAGTCTCCAAGAAACCCTATCTCGCTTAGGGTCGCATACCAGGATGCCTGCCACCTTCGTCATGCTCAGGGTATCCACGCTGAGCCGCGATCTCTGCTGAAGGGAATTCCACAACTTGATGTTGCTGAAATTGGAGAAGCCAGCCTATGTTGTGGATCTGCAGGAGTCTATAACTTGCTGCATCCTGGACCGGCGGCCGAGCTTGGCGATCGCAAAGTTGAAAATCTGTTAGGCGCAAAGGCGCAGGCCCTGATCAGCGCGAATCCAGGATGCCTGCTTCAACTTCAGGCAAGCCTTCGACGCCGCGGCGCCGAACCGATTCCGATGTTCCACATGATTGAGCTGATCGACGCCAGCATCCGCGGCCTTAGCGCCGAGGAGTTGCTGAGTCGCCGACAATAAGAATGAGGGGCAAATGCCTGCCGGCGAGGCGCGGTCGGGACCTCCGGGGCATATTTTAGACGCTGAATTTCAAGTGTTAATGACATGAACACCGTTGTTTAAGGTGTTTCGTCGTGGCTGAGTGTTTCTCTGCACCAAGTGGAAAATAATTTGCCTATTGACATTCATGCCCCACAATCCTTAGGGTTTCCATGCTTGTGATGAACCACTTCCGGAGGTTCCTTCCATGGTGCAACTCAACCGTGTGTCGAAAAGACGCGCAACAAATCTAATCTCAAGGTTTGCGGGATCGCTGTTAATCGCGCTTGGAGTCGTCCTCTTCTCTACACACCTGCCTGCACAGACCGGAGGTGAAGCCGGCATTCAGGGCACGGTGACTGACTCAGAGGAGGCCGCTATTCCAAATGCGACGGTAACCGTCACGAATGACGCGACCGGCGTATCCATCTCCCGCCAGACAAACGGAGGTGGACTCTACACCATCTCGCCGATCCTTCCGGGTACCTATACCGTCCAGGTCAAGGCTCAAGGTTTCAGCGACTACGTCCAGAGAAACCTGACGGCTAACGCGCTGGTCATGACCTCGCTCAATATCGCTATGAGGGTCGGGGCGGCCAACGAACAGGTTGAGGTGACGGCTGCTCCGCCGCAACTGATCACAACGAATGCGTCTCTTGGCCTAACGGTCGAGAACACCACATATGCCAATCTTCCTCTCGCGCTCAACGGACAGCAGCGAGATCCTACCTTTGTCGCCCAGCTCTCGCCCGGCGCCACTACCGGCGCGCGATTGCCCATCATCGGCGGCACGGGCAACTATCTCGGGCAGCTCTATCTCGATGGACTTCCTGCGCAAACCGTCAGCCAACAGGGCGACAACCGTCTTGTCTCCCAGTCTCTATCGGTGGACGCGGTAGATCAGATCCAGATCATCACCAGTACACCGCCGGTCGAGTACGCGGGCGCAGGTGCATCGAACTTCACCATGAAGTCCGGCTCCCTGAAGTATCACGGTTCCGTGAAGGACTTCATTCGCAATACCTCTCTGGACGCTTACCCCTTCAGCGGCAAGGTCCGTGACGCCACAGGCAAACTGCCGGCCAAGCCAGTCGACCACCAGAACGAGCTCTCCGTTACCTTCGGCGGCCACGTCCCCGGTACCAAGCGGGTTTTCTTCTTCTTCGCGTACGACAAGTACCACAATCGCACCCAGAACAACGTTACTAACTTCACGGTTCCCAGTTCGCTTATGCGAAATGGCGACTTCACAGAGTTGAATGGCGGTGTAGGCACGGGGGGCCTCAGCGGGACCGGCGCAAACAATCCTGCCTTCCTGTTTGACCCCACCACCACGACATGCTCAGGCAACACCTGTACACGCCAGCCGTTCCAGGCACTGAAGAACGGCGTGCCCACCAACAACGTCATCCCAGCCAGCTACATTTCGTCCATCGCAAAGGCGCAGCAGCAGTGGATGCCCGACCCGACAAATCCCAGTACGCTGGTCAACAACTATGCAGCCGGTCTGGCCAAGGGCTTTGACAACCACCTCTATAACTACCGGGTCGACTTTCAGTGGACAGAGAAGCACCGCATCTCCACCGTAGGCGCGCTCGGCACTGTCAACTATCTGAACAACTATGGCCTGCCGTATCTTCCGCAGCCGTACACAGGCGGCGATCTCGCCAGCATCTATCCCAAGGTGTTTGATGTTCAGGATGCCTACACCATCAGCAACACCATGGTGAACCAGCTCAAGTTCGGCTACGTTCGCTTCTTCCAGAATATCGAGAGCTCGACGCAGAACAATCCGACGTACCAGATTGGCAAGCTGGGAATCAGCAACCTCCCGGGCGGCCAGGCAGGGCAGAACTTCCCGGCAGCGACCTTCGCCGCAACCACAAGGTTTGGCAACCCGATTCAGACGTGGCAGGCGGCACAGGGAACGAATCCCAGCAGCGCCACTGCGACTCAGCTTACGACGCCCAACAACTACGCCCTGGTGGATAACCTGCAATGGGTGAAGGGATCGCACACACTGAGCTTCGGCATCAGCATCCAGTGGCAGCAGATCAACAATGCGAACCCCGCGACCTTTACCGGTCTGCTCTTGCTTCCTTACACCGCCAACTCCACCGCGAACTTCGTCGGCAGCTCGCTTTCACCGGCCACGTCCGGTTACTCCTATGCGAGCTTCCTGCTTGGCGCCGTTGGGGGTCAGCCTTCGCTGGGCCTGCAGTATGTCAGTGCGGTTGGCGGACGCTACCGGCCCATCGCGCCCTACGTCTCCGACACGTGGAAGGTCAACTCCAAGCTCACTATTGATGCAGGCCTACGGTGGGACTATCTGCCTCCTTACCACGAGGTGAAGGATCGCTGGAGCTTCCTGAACCCGAACCTTACCAACCCGATTACCGGAACACCTGGAGCCATTCAGTTCGCCGGCAATTACGGTGGAGCGGGTGCCAGCTGCAACTGCCGCACTCCGGTACAGACCTATTGGAAGAACTGGGGACCGCGTGTCGGCATTACCTTCGCGCCGGATGATAGAACCGTCTTCCGCGCCGGAATCGGTCGCGTCTACTCACAAGGCGGCGGCGTCGGCGGACGTGGTGGCGCCTTTAACGGCACCGGCCAGCTTGGTTTCAACACCACTGCAACCGCGCCTGCTGAAACCACCACCGGCGCTTCAGCGGGTCCGTCGTTTTATCTGAATGACAGCACTTACTTCCAGTCGACCGGGCGCGCCAACACCTCGCTCTTTGGTCCAGGTTACGTGTATCCGTCGCCTCCGACTCCGGGTGCGGCGACGCAGGCGTTAAACGCAGGCCACGTTGTAAGCAATGGCAGAGTCGTCAGCGCAGCTGGCGTCTCCTACGCCGATCCTTACTTCTCCAGCCGCGCTCCCGATTTCATGTTTTACAACGCGGGCATGCAGCGCGCACTTACCAACAACCTCACCCTGGGTATCAACTACGTCGGCAACCAGAGCCATCACCTCATTAATTCCACTAACGCTGGTGGAGGCGCGCGGGGCCTCTGGTCCAATCAGCTCAACCCCATCTATCTCGTTGGACTCGGCAATCAGGTCGGCACCGGAAATGTTCCCTTGTTGTCGGCTCCGGCAACACCGGCTAACGTTGCCAGAGCTCAGGCTGCGATGCCGGGAATCAGTATCCCGGCGTTCTATCAGACGGCCGCAGCCGCAGGCGATAATACCGCAACCATCGCTCAAGGACTCGTAGCTTTCCCGCAGTACAGCGGCGTAACCGACACATGGGGCAACGTCGGCAACTTCTCCTACAACTCGCTGCAGGTCACGATGGAGCAGAGGCTCTCCCACGGCCTGACCTTCCAATTTAATTACACATGGTCACGCAACGTAGGCGACGACGGCACCTTCCGCAGTGGTTTCCCCATCCCCGCCGCCGCGATCTCGGGAGGCACGCAGAACTACGGTCAGAACCGCATCGACCGGTCCCAGACCACCGTCAACAGTCCGCACGTCCTGAACTGGTTCGGAGTCTGGAACCTGCCCTTCGGCAAGAACCACCTCGGCGGCGCCAACATGTGGACACGTGCCCTCACCAGCGGCTGGCAGATCTCCGGTATCTACACCTACGCCTCCGGCACCGCGGCGGTGATTACCTATGGCGGGTGCACTACGCCGCTTCAAGGACAGTGCATGCCTGACGTAAACCCGAACTTCACCGGCAGCGCTCGTATCAACGGCGGCTTTGGTGGCGTCCCAGGAGGAGGTCGCACCGCGGCGAATCTGGGCCAGTGCAGCCCCGGACAGACCTGCCCTGCCGTTAAATACTTCGACACCAACGGATTCAAAGCTCCGACGATCGTCTCTCCGTCCAACGTCGCACCCATCAATTTGATTGGCAACGCTCCACGCACCGGAGCGTGGGGGCTCATCAATCCCGCCTCGTGGAACATCGATACGTCCATCAAGCGTTCGTTCGGGCTGCCCTGGGAGGAGATGAAGTTGGTCGTCGAGGCCGATGCCTTCAACACGTTGAACCACACCATCTTCAGCAACCCGAACGCCGTCTGGGGATCCTCTGCATTCGGCACTATCGGTTCCGTGAGGAACAGCCCTCGCGGATTTGAGCTGGCAGGGCACTTCACGTTCTAACTCTCCTACGCTCCGTGCGGGCTTTGCTCGCACGGACCACCACCACCATCGCTTCCTGTGAAAGGAACAGACGAATGCAGTCCTCCTCGGCTCGTGGTGTTGCTCTGGCTATCTTGTTCACGTTGGTATCGCCGTTCGCAGTGGCGCAGGCGCGGCGCGATACTCGCACTCCCGACAAGATGCCAACGCCGGACGAGATCAAGAGTCCGCCGAAGACATGGATCGACAAGGACACCGGCCATCGCGTAACGCGCCTTACGGATGAGCCCGGATCAGCGAGCTTTTATTTCAATGTCAATGGATATACGCCCGATGGAACGGAGATGGTCTATACCACTTCCGACGGCATTAACGTTCTCAATCTCAAAACGCATGCCACTCGCAACGTGGTCAAAGGCAAGGTCCGAACCATGGAGGTCGGCCACAAGACACCATCCATCTTCTACATCAAGCTCGACGAGGATGCGATCTATAAGACGAATCTCAGTACCGGCGAGACGAAGATGCTGGCAAAGGTTCCTCCACAGGGCCGAGTGATCACCGTCAACGCCGACGAGACCCTTGCGGCAGGCACCTACGACGAGGTCGATCGTCCGAATGAGCAATTTGGACGAAACGGCGGCGCGGTGACAACGCCGGGTAGTCCGCAGACTAGTCCGCTCGAGCAGGCAGCAAACAAAGGCGAGATGATGGAGAGGCGCCTCGCCGCGCGCATTCCCCTCGTGCTCTTCATCGTCGACCTGACCGGCAGCGGCAAAGTGACGCCGCTGCTTCACAGCACGGATTGGGTGAATCACCTCCTCTTTTCGCCGACCGATCCCACGCTTCTCATGTATTGTCACGAAGGCCCCTGGCAGAAGGTCGATCGTATCTGGACGATCCGTACCGATGGCTCGCAGAATCAGCTCATGCACCAGCGCACCATGCCCGGCGAGATCGCAGGCCACGAGTTCTGGGGTAAGGATGGACAGACGCTCTGGTACGACCTGCAGACGCCAAAGGGTGAGGACTTCTGGCTTGCCTCTTACAACATGCTGACGAAAGAACGCATCTGGTATCACCTGCAACGTGATGAATGGTCGATTCACTTCAACGTGAACAAGGGCGCGACACTCTTCACCGGCGACGGCGGCGATCCGCGCCAGGTCGCAAAGGCCAAGGACGGCGAGTGGATCTATCTCTTCCGGCCTGAGTTGCTCAAGAGCAACGGCATCACCAACGAGAACTGGCCGACGCCCGGCGTGATTCACGCAGAAAGGCTGGTGAACATGTCAAAGCACAACTACACACTCGAGCCCAACGTAAGCTTTACCCCCGGCGGCGAGATAGTGATCTTCCGCTCCAATATGTTCGGACCAACCTACGTTTTCGGTGTAGAAATCGACAAGGCAAGATGAGGCCAGGAGGGAGTAGAGATGCTATTCCCCCCGAAAATGATGTTTAGGAATCCTCGCTACATTCAGGCCTTCATTAGTTCTGGCTTACTTAATAACTGAACGACTTCGCAAAGTTGTACTTGAACGAAAACTGCAGTCTGTAGTCGTTCGTATTAAAACCATCACTGTAATTCACACGACGACCAAACTGAAACTCTCCTCCCATCATAACGTCCTTCACCGGGTGGTAAAGCAGGTTAGCCAGTGCATAGTCGCCCTGATGGAAGGCAGTTGCTACTTGTCCATTAGAGTTCCAGATATTTACGAGAGAGTATCCGGCTGCCGTGCTAAATCGTTGGTTCCAATTATGATCCAGGAACGAGACCACGCCTAGGACCGGGAGTGGTATGCCTTTGGCGGTTCGATTAGAAAAGTCATTTTGAATCGCAACGTCCGCGGGCGCGTCGTTCATGTAGTTTTGTATGCCTTGTCCGTATACGACTTGGAGTCGTGCGGTGTTTTTCTCTCCCACTTTCACATTGGAGCTTGCCGTCACACCCCAGCCAAAGACATTACGGCTAAGATCCCGAGTCGGCGTCTTGTTTACATCCACCCAACCGATCTTTCTGAATATGCTTGCTCCTTGGATGTATCCCCAGTGGCGAGCGAGACGACCTTGAATCGAGAGGTCCGGCAGATCGAACTTTGGTTTGACGCCTTGCAACTCTATGCGATCGGCATAAATCCCACCGTCGGCACTGGCCCCCGGCCGCTCTGCAGCGATGGTCACACGGCTGTCACCCTTAATTGGCATCCATCTAAATTGAACGTTACGGAAGAAGACCATTCCGTTGGGTCCCCAGTACTCAATTGAGTTGGGGAAGACGTCAATGTCCATAAACGGGCTCCATGTTTGCCCAGCCCCAAAGTGTCCAAGTTCTCCATAGGCCTGACGCAGACGGAATGTCGTCTGGCCCGCGTCGACACCTGTGCCGAAGAGTTCGAATTCAAACCAAGTTTTCAGGTCGCCCAGGTTTGTCGGTGTAGAACTTTTGACGCCGAATCTCGTCTGGCGGACGCTGAAGAACACATTTCCGTCGTGTCCGAACTCATCCTTGAAGGCCGGCAACTTCGTTGGCCGTACGACATCGTACCAATTTGGATCGATTTGCTGAAAGTTGTAGCCGGAATCGAGCATGACGAATCCAAAGATATCGAATGTACCCTCTGATTTTTTCTTTTCTGCCGCCGCAGAAGCAGTGGGGGGTGGAGCGACTGCAGCGGGTGGCAATGGAGGCGTTCTTGGGCTTGGTTGCGTGCCTTCCCGCTCCAGCGCGTTGAGCTCTGCTTTGACCTCTCCCATCATCAGATCCAGTTGCTGAAGCTTGTCTTTCAGTTGCTGTATCTCGTGCTGCCTGTCCTGAGATTGTGCTCCGGCTGCTGGCTGGATATAGAAGGTGAAGAAGGCAAACAGTAGGAGCTTGGCGGCGGATTCGGGATTTCTCCAGACGATCTGAGAGTTCAAACTCATAAAGCCTCCTGGGCGCTAGAACCCGCTGCAAAATCTCGGAACTTTAGGGAAGCCGCTCCTGTGAGAAAGTCTTAGGCTGGGCAACGACAAAGGCAATAAGGGAAATCCCTAGCTAAGTTTGTCTGCACAGGTCACACGATCGAAGTAGCTCTAAATGGAAATTCGGAGCGTTGATTATCTCCAGATTCGGAAACATGCAGAGATAGCGCTTATTAACGACCAATCGAAAATGTAATCGACGGTTGTTTTCATTAACGCCAATAGAATGTGATGGATGAAGTCGGCGCATGGAGAGAACCCACTTCCTAATCAGTCGTTACTGAATTGCACATTGCTGTGACCAGGCGTTCCTGTAATGTTGGAGATATTTTTCGGAGAACAATTTGGAACGCGTAATCGGCCTCGGTCTAATTTTTGTGTTAACCGTTGTTCCTGCATCCCATGCGCAACTGCGGGGTATACCGGTCGAAGACATCGACCGTCGCGTCAGTCCATGTACTGACTTCGATGCCTATGCAAACGGCCAATGGCGAGCAACACATCCAATGCCAGCCATGCAGACGCGATGGGCGATTCGAGAGGTGACGCAGGACGACACTCGCGCCAGGCTGCGTTCGATTGCGGAAGAGGACGCGAGCAATGCAACCTCACTGCCTAAGAGTTCTCCCGGTCAACTTACGGGTAACTTTTACGGCTCCTGCATGAACGAATCGCGCATCAATATTCTCGGGCTAAAGCCTCTTGAACCTACCTTGAAGCGAATCGCAGATGTGCATGATCTGAAGAGCCTGAACGCGGAGATTATTCACTTGGAGGAGAGCCGCATCTCCGCCCCGCTCTTTATTTCGGCCACACAGGATCTCCACGATACGACGCGCATGATCGCGGAAATTGGGATCACAGGGCTAGGCTTGCCAGATCGCGACTACTACCTCCGCGAGGAGCGGCGATTTAAAGATGCTCGCGAGAAGTATGTCAGGCACGTACAAAAGATGTTTGAGCTCTCCGGAAGCCCCGGTGCTGATGCGTCCACGTCTGCTGCCGCCGTGATGAAGATTGAGACGGCGCTCGCTCAGGCACGACTGAGCCGGGTCGAACTCCGCGACCCGAAGATACAGGATCATCCGATGAGTTTTGCGGAGCTGAAAAAACTGGCGCCGAATTTTGATTGGGATGCGGCCTTTCAAATCCTTGGCATTCCCAGAGACGGCCGGATCAATGTGCCACAGCCAAAGCTGGTGCAGGATTTCAATGACCTTCTCCAATCGGTTGCGATCGACGACTGGAAGCTTTATCTGCGTTGGACCGCATTGCATACCAACGCCGCTTATCTCGCTGCCCCATTTGAAGAGGAGAACTTCGCATTCTTCGGAACCACTATGTCTGGAGCGAAGGAGCCACGGCCCCGATGGCAACGTTGTGTTATCGCGACGGACAGCATGTTGGGAGAGGCGCTCGGACATGAGTATGTCGACCGCTATCTTCCGCCGAAGGCGAAGGACCGGGCTCGCCAGATGGCCGTCAATATTGTCGACGAACTGAAGCGCTCCATTCAGTCTCGCGACTGGATGACTGCCCCAACCAAGGCTAAGGCTTTGGAGAAGGTAGGCTCACTCAACATCAAGATTGGATACCCCGATAAGTGGAAAGACTATACAGGGGTAACGATCGAGCCGGATTCTTACCTGCAGAATGTTTTGAATGCTAGGCGCTATGAGGTGCGCGACGATCTGGGACAGATTGGCAAGCCCGTCGATCGTGGACGCTGGGATATGACCCCGCCGACGATGAACGCATACTACAACCCATCGATGAATGAGATCGTCGTTCCTGCGGGATACCTGCAGCCACCGGGTTTTGACCCGAAGGGGCTGGACGCGATCAACTACGGCGCGGTTGGCGTTAGCATCGGCCATGAGATATCGCATGGCGTAGATGATGAAGGCGCACAGTTTGACGCGACCGGAAAGCTCGAGAACTGGTGGACGGACGCTGACTTCAAGAATTTTCAGGCTCGCACGGGCTGCACTACGAACCAGTATGAAAACTACTTTGTCGAGCCCGGTCTCCACTTGCAGGGCAAACTTGTTACGGGCGAGGCTCTTGGCGATCTCGGCGGAGTTAACCTCGCATATCGTGCATACAAACGATCTCGCGAAGTCAAAGGTCCTGAGCCGACCGTGGATGGTTTTACTCCTGACCAACAGTTCTTTCTGGCCGAAGCGCAATGGCGCGGAATGATTGTTCGACCCGAGTCAGCCCGCGTCGCCGTTTCGGTCGACCCCCATCCGCCGGGCAAGTTCCGCGTGATCGGACCACTTAGCAATATGCCTGAGTTCGAGCGTGCTTTCAGCTGCAAAACAGGAGACGCAATGGTTCGTTCAGAAGCGGAGCGGTGCTCCGTCTGGTAACGGCCTGGAACAGGGAAAGAAAGCCTGAAATAGTCTCGTAACCCTATTGATTGTCAGGTGAATGATTTGGTGGACCTGATCGGGATCGAACTGATGACCTCTTCCATGCCATGGAAGCGCGCTCCCAGCTGCGCCACAGGCCCACTCTTGGGGAAGAACTTCATCTATTCTCTTCTACGGGCTGTGATTCGTCAAACCTTGCGGGAACTTCGCGCAAGTTACTGGTGTCTAAGTAATCAGAGTGAGCGAGCACTCGGCCGCCGGCGGCGCAGTTGTAGTGTCAGCGCACTCCAAATGGTGCATTTGCCACGCGTTACACAAAAGTCGTAGTGTAGAGGACACCCGAATGCAGGCGGGCACGGCTGTGGGAAATCTCGCAAGCGCGATAGGAATAACTACAGAAGAGGCAGCGCTCGTCGCCGACTTGAAGGCCGGCAACGAGGACGCGTTTGCCATTCTGATCGCGCAGTATCATCAGCCTCTTTTCTCGCTGATTGCCCGCAGCCTGAACGATCCTGCCGACGCCGCCGACATCACGCAAGAGGTCTTCATTAAGGTCTTCCGCAGCATTCGCGGCTTCCATGGCGAATCGAGCCTGAGGACTTGGCTTTACCGGATTGCCCTCCACGAGGCTTCGAATCAGCGTCGCTGGTGGTCGCGGCATAAGAAGCAGGAGCTTACGATCGATTCGCCGGCTGAGTCTGTGGACTCGAACGATGAGGGAATGACGCTGGCGGCGACGCTTGCTGACCAGAGCGACTCGCCGTTTGACTGCGCGGCGCAGGCTGAGCTTCGGCATCGTGTCGAGGCAGCACTTCGCGACATTCCCGAGGCCTTCCGAACGGTGGTTGTATTGCGCGAGATTGAGGGCTTCGCTTATGAAGAGATTGCCGAGATTTTGAATGTGAACATCGGCACCGTGAAGTCCAGGCTTACTCGTGGTCGTTCAGCGCTTCGGACGTTGCTGGTCGCGGATACCGCAACAAAGAATTCTGCTTCTTCGACGGCCAGTGTTCCATCAAACCTTCAGACCGGGCGATGCCCGGAGACGGTGACGCAATGAACTCCCCGCAGTGCAGTAAGGTGCAAAACTCATTCTCGGCGTATCTCGACGGCGCGGTCAGCGGCCGGCAGATGGGGTCGATTGCGGACCATCTGGAGGTTTGCGAAGGATGCCGCGAAGAGTTTGACGGTCTGCGTGCGATGCAGCGGTCGCTTTCGGTGCTTGGGCCGGCGAAGGCTCCTGAGGATCTTGCGATGCGTCTGCGGCTGGCGATCTCACACGAAGCTGCTGAGAAGAGATCGAGCTGGCGCGATCGTCTTGAGGTGAAGTGGGAGAACACAATTCGTCCGCTGGTGCTGCAGGTTTCAGCCGGTACTGCATGCTCGATTGTGCTGCTGGGCAGCATCATGGTGGCCCTGGGACTGTTTGCTGCGCCGCAGCCAGTGATGGCGAACGATGAGCCGCTGGGCGCGATGACGGCTCCGCATTATCTGTACTCGGCTGTGATGCCGCGGCCGATTGTGACCAATCATGACTCGGCGATCATCGTTGAGGCGATGGTGAATGATCGCGGTCAGGTGTACGACTACAAGATCGTCTCGGGCCCTGAGGATGCTGCGGTGCAGAGCCAGGTGGTGGATCAGCTGATGCTCAGCGTATTCGAGCCAGCCAAGGTGTTTGGCGCGCCGGTTCGCGGACGGGTCGTCATGACCTTCTCAGGTATCTCCGTCCAGGCTTAGTTCGAGACTCTCGTTCCGTTGAATTCAATAGTCATGTTTTTTCCGAGTTCAGGAATTTGTGTCCGCAGCAGTTCCGAAGTCGTAAAACACACGAAACAGGTTTCCATCAAGATCTAAGGCCGTAAACTCATGAAGGCCCCAAGGCTTCGACTCCGGAGCGGAGATCAGATTCGCCTTGGTTGCGGCCCACTCTCGATGCAACTCGTCGACTTCCTCTTTGCTCGCCAAGTTGAGCCAGGTCACGGTCGGCTCCACGTTGCCGTGGCGCTTCCGGAACCCCGAGCTTGCCAGGAATATCCGGCAGTTCCCCCTGGAGATTCCTGCGAGTCCCAGCTCATCGTCACCCCAGTCGAAAGTGAAGCCAAGCCTCTCTCGGTAATAGAGCACCGCGTCATCGATCTTCCTGACGGGTATCTCGGGAACAGCACCGGGGAACGTTGAACTCATAGCTCCTCCATTCCCTTGATGGACGACACGATCGTAGCACCCGTCTGCATGGGCTTGACCGCACCCTCCCCCCTCCCTACTTGAATTCGGTATATTATAGAAAATAGGGGAGTTACTCTGGTACCATCTACGTAAAATACAGAATCGATTAGCGGTAAGTAGCAAAATCCTGATTCGTAATGACTTAAAAGCCAAAGCCCCGGGATAGTTCCGAGGCTTTTCTTAGCTCTGAATCTATTGTAACGAGCCGCGGTTAATTAATCGGCACACTATATTTGCCTTATTTTGTTTGGTTTACATGGTTTCAGAGGTTGACAGGCTCGCTATACCTAGAACTGTGAGGTATTGTTATCTCACCAAGATGGCGCGCGCGACCAATCCGAGTTTCCTGAATGGCGTTCCGGAGTTGCTGGTTTTGCGGCTGCTGGAAGAGCAGGAAATGTATGGCTACGAGCTCGTCCAGGCAATACGGAGCCGGACGGGCGAGGTTATCACGGCGGGAGAGGGTGTGGTTTACCCTGTTCTTCACGCGCTGGAGCGTGAGGGCGCGGTGAGGTCGAAGCGGAGGGCGGTGAGTGGCCGAAGCCGCGTGTACTATTCGCTGACACCGGCGGGGATGCGACGGCTGGAGGAGATGTCCGGGGTGTGGACGAGGGTAGCGGACGCGGTCCAAGGGATGCTCAAGGGAGGTCAGGATGCGGAGGCTGTTTGATGAACTTCGCGAGCGGCTGCTGCGGGCCGGGGTGGTTCCGCAGCATGTGCGTCGTTATCTGGCCGAACTCAGCGATCATTTGGCGGACCTGACGGCAGAGGAGGAACATGCCGGTCGTGGGCGGAAGGAAGCCGAGGCTGTGGCGCTGGTCCGGGTGGGCAGGTTGGATGAGCTTGCAGGGGCGATGATCGAGAGGCCCGAACTGCAGTCTTGGTCGCGACGAGCGCCGTGGACGGTCTTTGGACTGGGACCAATTCTTTCTCTGGGGATCTTGTACTTCGTTGCTTGTTTGATCTTGTGGAGCGGATGGAGGATCTTCCTTCCGGGCAGCGAGAAGCCTTTTGTAAGGCTGGATGGGTTTGCGGTTTTGTACTTCGGGGTGGGGAGGTTGTTGTATTACAGCGCGCCAATTTTGATTGGCTGGGGGTTCGCGGTGGTTGCGGCGCGGCAGAGGCTAAGAGTGATGTGGCCGATCCTGAGCATGGTGCTGCTTGCGTGGATCGGTTGTGTGACGCGGGTTCGGACGATCGGCCCGGTCGTTCCGGGTGACGTAGGTGGGGTGAGCATGGGGTTTGGTTTTGGGCCTTCGACAGGGGAGACCTTGATCTATGGCGCGGTGATGCTCTCGCTAATGGCGGCACCGTATCTTGTCTGGCAGTGGCACAGGGCTCGCCTTGCGGTGTGAAGGAGCGGCCAGAAAGCGCTGGCAGCGAAGATTACCTTGATGCATATCGGTCCGGGAGGATTGCCTGCGGGATGGCCCGTCCCATTTGATGGCAGATCGGACAAACATTGCGGTGTTCCGCCATCCGCATGTGAATTTTGGTGACTTCGTCGGGATTGTCCACATCCGCGGTAAGGCAGAACGCTTCGCGGTCATCCATACGGCGATAGGCCTCGATTAACTCACGACCGAGACGATCCAGATGCGGACAGTTTGGAAGTTTCATGGCGAGCTCCGGCTTTGAAGGATGAAAGGTCGATGAAGGCAGAGAGGGAGTGTCAGTGACGGGATGAGCCGGAGCTATCTACTTCGACGCATCCTGGAACACAAATGAGGAGCGGCATCACCCAGGGAGAACGCCGCTCTGCCCCTTGGCTACTCGACGCCAAAGCGGTGTTGCTTCATTCCGCAAGTGCTGCGGTGAAGAGACAGTAATTGCGGTTCTGAACATTTGTATGTCGGGCAGGCGACATTTCTCGAAGGTTTTTTCGAAGTTCACAGACGGCAGAGAGCGTGGGTTACCAGCGCCGTTTGCGGCTAATTCCCTAAGTCCCGGACCAGTAGCGGTTGCGTCGATCTGGACAAATCCGCGGTTCCATCCGCTGGCGATTTCGGCAATCACCACAAAGTGGGAGACCAGTTACAACTGGGTGACCTCATGATGTGGGATGTCTTTTACTCGCGATGAATAGAGAGAGGCACGGCTATGTTTCAACGGTTTCGAGCGGTTTGTGGCGTCTTGTTTGGGATATGTGTGCTGTTCGCGACCCCCGCGTGGGCCGTCGTAGACACGGCCAACGCTACGATCACCTGCAACGCATACAGCCTTTCGGTGAGTGCATCACAACTGATTCCAGGCATGAACTACGAGATCGACTACACGCTGGACAGCTCACCGTACGCTAGCGGTTTTCCGATCACCGGATCCATTCCGTTCACTGCAACTTCGACCACCTTCAATAGCACGGTGACGGGTTCGTTCCCGGCCTTGAGCGGGAACTTCAGCTTCTCGGGTACTGCCTCCATGCCCGGCTACAAAGGCGACGTCAATGCAGTCAGCATCGACTTCTCGCCAAGTAATGTGAGTTGCGGAACGCCGCCTCCGCCGCCGTGCTCGACGCAGTCAACTATTGGATCGAACTTCAATGGGACCCAGATCAACGCGGGAAGCTGGATCTGGTTCAACGCGAACTTTTCTGCCAAGGGGATACCGAGTACGGGTGCGACGATCACCTTTACCAACTCGGCGATCTCGACGACAGGGAAGGGGACGCCATTCACGAGTTCAGCTCCGAACGCACAGATAACGTTCTCTCCGTCGGCGACCTGCAGCTCCACGACATTCAATGCGATGACGAACACGTGGATGACCACGGTTCCGGTTGGTGGAGACGATGAGATCTTCCTTACGGGTATTGCTGTCCCCGTGCCATCGACGGGCTTTCCCGATGGGAAGGTGGAGTGGACGGGCTTGTTCAGCTCGAACGGCGTTTCGGGTATCACCATCCAGTGGAAGTGGAGTGCGGCCGTCTACTCGAGCTTCACCGGCGACTACAACGCCCTCGCCGTGAAGCCCGGGCATCAGACCGCATGCGGAATGAGCAACGGCGATCATGCGGGAACGCCAGAAGGCGTCAACAACAACAATCGTTCATGGAAGCAGTTTGTGATCGGCGGCGCGAGGGGCGGCGGCGGTTCCAACTGGACAGGATCGTGGAGCGGTACGCAGAGTGTTTCGCTAACCTGCCCCAGCACGAGCCAGATGAGTAGAGCCACGGGACAGCTTGTTCACCCTTAAGAATGAAGCTCAAGCGTCGGGCGCCAGCGGTTGAAGTACGTGGCTCAGTGTCTGGGCTTGCGGAGTGGTGAAGGCGGGACGGCGGTCGCCTCGGGCGAGAGAGGGGAGGTTCCCCATGGTCGTGTTGCGGTGACGTCGACGTGGAAGGGGCCAGTCGGGTGATTGGCGGGCAGAGCCTGATTGAGGGCTTCGCTGAGTGCGGGAATGGCGTGGGTAAGGGCTTCGAGACGGTTGTTGATGACCATGCCCGAGAGATGGAGCGTGTAGCCCTGTGCGTCGAGGTGCCCTTCGAGTGCGGCGGGGTCGTGGCCACCAAGATCGAGTGACGCTGGAGCGAGTTGAAAGCCCGGTGTGTTCTGCGGCGCAGGTTGAGGATTGCGGCGACGCTGGCGGGTGTCGGCAGGGCGAAGTGTGGAACTCACGAGGATGTCGCCGGTGATGAGGGAATCCGCTCCGGTTGCGGTGGTCGTGAGCCCGGCGTCGCGGAGGGTGAGATCGCCCTGCCACCTGCCGTCGTAGGAAAGACTGCCGGAGAGGGTTCCGGTTGCCTTGAGATCGTCGGGGACATGTGGGTTCGCGACGCGGAGCCAGGAGATGAGTGTGGAGGCCGGAATTCCTGAGGTCCCGGCCTGGAGGCGAGCTTCGCGAGGGTTGCGAACGTCGGGAACAGACCCGGTGAGCGCGATGGTGGGCGTGCTGGCTGCGCCAGCGGGCGGCCAGGAGCAGCGCAGGTCTTCAAAGGAGTGGAAGATGTGGGTGGCGGTTGCGAAACACTCGGCCTCGGCGTTGAGGAGTTGTTCGGGGACGAAGTCGGCGCGGCGGGTACCGGTGAGGCGTAGGCGAGTGGTGACGGCGCTTTCTCCCAGGGTTCCGCGGATGTTGGCAGAGAGGTTCATGTCGCCGCGCCAGCCGGCGTCATGGCCGAACAGAACGCGAGATGCTTCGCCAAGAGGAGCGTCGCGCCATTGGCCCTGGAGATTGATGGGGATTTGACTGGTCGCGGAGGCGGCGCTGAGAGTGGATTCGAGTTCGATGATGCCGGTGTCGGAGACGGAGGCGTCGGTGCGGGTGGGGCGGGCCTTGAGGCGAAAGTGCCACTGGTGGGGATCGGGGAGCCAGAGGGCGAACTCTGAGTCGATGAGGGAGAAGGGAATCTTCTCGGCGTCCTGTTTGAAGTTGAGGCGAGCGCCGGTTGCCTCGATATAGGGGAAGCGGGGTGCGGGGCCGGCGCTGCGCTGGGCGGTGGGGGCAGCTTCGATCCGCGAGGCCTGAAGGAGGATGCCTTCGATGTTCCAGCGACCGTCGGAGGTGTGGACGAGGTTCACGCTGGGTTCGGTGAAGCTGATGGTGGAGAACTCGACCTGCCGACGCCATAGCGAGGTGATGCGCACGCTGGCGTGAACGAGGTTGGCACGAATGATGGGCTCGGAGCCGAAGGAGGGGTCTTCGCCGACGACGAGGTTCTCAATGGTGAAGCCGGGGAGCGGGAGCAGCGTGAGAGAGACGCGGTCGAGGTGAACTGGGCGGCCCAGGCTGTTGCCGATGGCGGTGGCGATGCGGCGCTGGAAGCGGCTGATGTTTACAAGCGGAGGCCCGAAGATGAGCGAGGCTACGACGAGCAGTACGAGGGCGACGTAAATGAGACGGCGGCGGAGGGAGGCGCGGGGCCGATGGTTTGTGGCGGCAAGCGGCGCGGCCTTCGCGGGGGCCTCAGCGTGCGCCGTTGCGTGCAATGGATCGGTCTGCTGCATGGATGGTGTCGGCCGGCGGCCGGTCTCAACTCTTTATCGAACGACGTGAAGCGTACGTGACCAGCGTGTCTGGTCGAAGATATGGATGAGGATGTGGCCCATGAAGGCGAGTCGCTCGCCGATGGACTGCTTATTGATCTGGTCGGCGGGGGTTTCGAAGGACCAGTAGA
>Ga0105248_10002059_pt1 | contig 22275 bp, 20 predicted proteins | sample KBSS34metaG_FD_81524 | JGI IMG/M metagenome (GOLD analysis project Ga0105248, IMG submission 81524) | Switchgrass rhizosphere microbial communities from Kellogg Biological Station, Michigan, USA - KBS S3-4 metaG | ecosystem: Host-associated > Plants > Roots > Rhizosphere > Soil | place...
CGAATCACCAATGCGGGCGTGCGCGAAAGCCACGTCCATGACGTGTCGATCACCAAAGAGGCGCCGAACTACCGTGTCAGCTAGTAGAGAAGCGGATAGCGGATGGCGGATAGCGGATAGCCGGTCTGCGACTGTAGTGGATGTTCACGCCCACCGGATTCTGATTCTCGACTTCGGCGCCCAGTACACGCAGCTGATTGCGCGGCGCGTGCGCGAGAGCGGCGTCTACTGCGAGATTCATCCGTGGGACATGAGCGACGCAGATGTTCGTGCCTTTGGCGCTCGTGGCGTCATTCTCTCCGGCGGTCCGGAGTCGACGACGGAATCGAAGTCGCCGGTCGCGCCGCAGGCAGTGTTCGAGCTGGGCGTGCCCGTGCTCGGTATCTGCTACGGCATGCAGACGATGGCCATGCAGCTCGGCGGTCGGGTCACTCCGAGTACTGATCGCGAATTCGGTTACGCGCAGGTCACTGCATCGGCGCCATGCAAGCTGCTCGACGGCTTGCGCGATCACAGTGACGGCGAGGGCAGGGCACTGTTCGACGTGTGGATGAGTCACGGCGATCGCGTGGACGCAGTGCCCCCTGGCTTCGTCGCTGTCGGGTTCACCAACAATGTGCCGCTCGCCGCGATGTGCGACGAGTCGCGCCGCTTCTACGGCGTGCAATTCCATCCTGAGGTCACGCACACGCTGCAGGGCCTGAAGATCCTCGAACGGTTCGTGCGTGAGATCTGCGGCTGCGAAGCGCGCTGGCAGTCAGGCAACATCATCAACGATTCGATCGCACGCGTGCGTGAGATGGTCGGGCGCGACAAGGTGCTGCTCGGTCTTTCGGGCGGCGTCGATTCGTCAGTCGTCGGCGCGCTGCTGCATCGTGCGATCGGCGACCAGCTCGTGTGCGTGTTCGTCGATCACGGTCTGCTGCGCCTGGGCGAAGGCGATCAGGTGATGGAGACCTTCGCGAAGCACATGGGCGTGAAGGTGATTCGCGTCAACGCCGAAACGCGCTTCCTCGACGCGTTGAAGGGCGAGGCCGATCCGGAGCGCAAGCGCAAGATCATCGGCCGGCTGTTCGTCGAAGTGTTCGAAGAGGAAGCCGCGAAGCTGCCCGGCATTCGCTGGCTCGCGCAGGGCACGATCTACCCCGACGTGATCGAATCGGCCGGCGCCAAGACGGGCAAGGCGCACGTCATCAAGAGCCATCACAACGTCGGCGGCTTGCCGGAGAAGATGAACCTCAAGCTGCTCGAGCCGCTGCGCGAGCTGTTCAAGGATGAGGTCCGCAAGCTCGGCGTCGAGCTCGGGCTGCCGCGCGAGATGGTGTACCGGCATCCGTTCCCGGGTCCCGGTCTCGGCGTGCGCATCCTGGGTGAAGTGACGAAGCAGTACGCGGATCTGTTGCGCAAGGCCGATCAGATCTATATAGAAGAGCTGCGCAAGCACGATCTGTACGACCGTACGAGCCAGGCGTTCGCTGTGTTCCTGCCGGTGCGCTCGGTCGCCGTGATGGGCGACGGGCGTCGTTATGACTACGTGATTGCCCTGCGTGCAGTCGAGACCATCGACTTCATGACTGCGCGCTGGTCGCGCCTGCCGTACGAATTCCTCGAGCTCGTCTCCCGGCGCATCATCAACGAAGTGAACGGCATCTCGCGCGTCACGTACGACATCTCGAGCAAGCCGCCGGCGACGATAGAGTGGGAGTGAGGGGGCTGCCTGCGGAGTTTGCGATGGCTCGCTGTCAATCCCAGCCAAATCAGTCTGTCGCGTTCGTTGAATAGCTCGGCGGTCGATTCGCTTTGTCGCGTGGACGGACAACGAAGCGGGATTGCGAGGCGCACAGAAATATTTCGACGAGCCAGACACAGTTTTAACTACCACCGGACTGTAACGCAGCGTCTTTCCGCCGGCGGCAACAGGAACTGGCATCTCAATTCTGGTTTAAGCTGCACGCATGAACACTCGACTTGCAGCAAGCCTGGTGTTTGGCGCGTGGCTGATTCTGACCGTTCCGGCCGCCAACTCCGCTACGTCGGCCCCGCCGACTCCGTTTGCCGGCCTCGTCGATGTCTACCTCGACGGGTTCGGGCGATTCCATCCCTCGATTGCCGCCGGCAATGGCCTTCACGCCCATGACGGTGAGCTCGAGGACTTTTCGGCCCCGTCTGTCGCGGCGGAGATCAAATGGCTGCATGCCATCCGGGGGCGCCTCGACTCGATCTCCGAGCAATCTTTGAGCGCCGACGAGCGCGTGGACCGGCGCATCCTGCTGGGTGTTGTCGATGGCTGGTTGTTGGATTTGGAGACGGTCAAGAACTGGTCGCGCAATCCCATGATCTACGTCGCGGCGATCTCCGACGGATTGCACAACCTCGCCACGATGGATGCCGCACCGGCCGTGACGCGGATGCGCCAGGCAATCTCCAAAATGCACGCCATACCACGGCTGCTCGAGTCCGCGCGCCGAAATATCCAATTGCCGCCCCGGGTATTCGTGGAGACCGCCATCGGCATGCTCAGCGGCGTGGAGGAACTGCTGTCACGCGATTTGCAGCTGGCTTTTTCCGGCGAAGGAGACGCAGCCCTTCGTCAGCAGCTTGCGGCTGCGGCAGGGGAGGCGGCACGCAACATCGTCGAGTATCGCCGCGAACTAGAGACGCGCGGTCTTGCTGCCGCAACCGGCGAATTTGCCATCGGCACGGCGGCGGTCGAAGCGCGATACCGTGCCGAGGAATTGATCGACCTGCCGGCCGACCGGTTGCTGGCGATCGGCGAGCGCGAGTTGGCACGTAACCAGGCCGAGTTCACGCGAACCGCCGCGCGCATCGACGCGACGCGTACACCCATGCAGGTGTGGGGCGAGCTCGTGCGCCATCACCCGGCGCGCGGTGAGCTCGTCGCCGCGGCAGCCGCGCAGGTGGATGAATTGTTCGCCTTCGTCGCCGAGAAGAATCTGCTCGTGATGCCGACCAGCGAACACATCGTGGTAGCGCCGGCGCCGGCCTACGACATCGGCATGGCTTCGATGCATTCATCGCCGCCGCTCGAGGCGCGGCCTGTACAGAGCTATTACTACATCACCGACGCCGATCCGGCCTGGCCGCTCGAGCGGCAGAATGCCTGGCTCGAATCTTTCAACTTCGCCACGCTTGCCGACATCACCGCGCACGAAGTGGTGCCCGGGCATTACGTGCACAGCGTGTTCATGCGCCGGACGCCGGGGAAGGTGCGGCGTATCTGGATAGGGCTCAATCCCTTCCCGCAACCCTCGTCTGGGCAGGATGGCTGGGCACACTACGCCGAGCAGCTGGTCAGCGACGAGGGTTTCCACGCGGAGGATCCGGGCTACCGATTGGCGCAGATCGCAGAGGCACTGAATCGCATTTGCCGGCTGATCGCTGGGTTAAAGCTCCATAGCGGCGCGTGGAGTGTTGCCCAGGCCGCGGACTTCTTCGAGCGCGAGGCGCATCTGTCCAGCGCGCATGCGGCGCGCGAGGCTGTGCGCGGCACCTACGACCCGACCTACGGCGGGTATTTCCTGGGCAAGCTTGCGGCACTTAAATTGCGGCGGGATTATGCCGTAGCGCGTGGTGCTTCGTTCACCTTACGTGAATTTCACGAGCAGGTGATGAGCAATGGCATCGCGCCTTGGTGGGTTCACCGGCAGTTGCTGCTGCCCGGAGATCGCGGTGCCGTGTTGGAGTAGCGCGCGCCAGCTCATAATCGACGCGAATCGTCATCACATGGCGCGAGCCGGAACCGTCGCTCAGCGAAATCCCGCCGACAGCCGCGCAAACCACGCCGGACCGTTGAAGCCCATCTGCACCGACTCGTAAGTGAAGTTGGTGTCCGTCTCGTTCGCGTCCTGCGGCGACGGCTTGGCGTCGAAGACATTCACGCCGCCGATCGTGAGCACCAGGGTGTCGCTGAACGCGTAGCCGACGCTCACATCGACCGAGGTGCGCGGTCGATACTCTTGATCCGGCACGGATGCGCCGGAGAATGTGCCGAGCGTGATCGCGCCGAAGTAAGTCAGTCGCAACGTCGCATCCCAAGGCCCGATCGAGTAATCCGTGCTCAGGATTGCTTTCGACTTCGGCGCGGCGCCTTCGATGAACAGGCGCTTCGGCGTGCGCATCCTCGGTGAAGTGACGAAGCAGTACGCGGATCTGCTGCGTAAGGCCGATCGGATCTATATCGAAGAGCTGCGCAAGCACGATCTCTACGACCGCACCAGCCAGGCATTTGCCGTGTTCCTGCCCGCGCGTTCGGTCGCCGTGATGGGTGACGGGCGTCGCTACGACTACGTGATCGCATTGCGTTCGGTCGAGACCATCGACTTCATGACCGCGCGCTGGTCGCGGCTGCCGTACGAATTCCTGGAGCTCGTCTCCCGCCGCATCATCAACGAAGTGAACGGCATCTCGCGCGTCACATACGATATATCGAGCAAGCCGCCCGCCACGATCGAGTGGGAGTAAGGGAAAGCCCGCGATAGCGGGCGGGTCTTGCCCCTCATCCGATTTCGACCCGCCGCAAAAGGTGGGCTAGACTGCGCACCAGCCGATCTGGCCATTGGCTAGTCAACGTAGTTCAGTCGATATTCGAAAATTCGAAAACGGGGGTTCCATGATTGTGAGCATCATTCGCTCGCCGAAAGACCGCCTTTCTGCGACACGTCTTGCGGTGCTTCTCGCGTTGGGAGGAGCGGTTTCCACGGGTCCGGCGCACGCTCAGAACACGCCGCCGGCCGCCAACAAGTCCGGCGTGCTCGAAGAAGTCGTGATTACGGGTACTCGCCGGGTCGATCGCAGCGCGACCGACTCCGCTTCGCCGGTCGACGTCATCCAAGGCTCCGACATCAGCGCGCAGCCGAGCGCCAACATGCTCGACACGGTGAAGAACCTTGTCCCGTCGTTCTTCGTCGGTCAAAACACCATCTCGGACGCCTCGACGTTCGTGCGTGCTCCGTCGCTGCGTGGCCTGCCGTCCGACCAAGTGCTGGTCATGCTCAATGGCAAGCGCTTCAATCGCTCGGCCCTGGTCCAGGTCTACAACGGCGGCGATACGGGCCTGTCGTTCGGATCCCATGGGTCGGACATCTCGTCCATTCCGTCGATCGCGATCAAGCGACTCGAAGTGCTGCGCGACGGCGCGACGGCGCAGTACGGGTCGGATGCGATCGCAGGCGTCCTGAACTACGGATTGCGCGACGACACCGGCTTCGAAGTGCTGGCGCGCTACGGCCAGTACAAGGAGGACAGCGACGGCGAGAGCCAGCAGATCGCCGCCAATTTCGGCGCGGCGCTCGGCGATCGCGGTTTCGTCAACCTCTCGGCGGAGTACGACGATGACGGGCAGACGAGCCGCGGCGTCACCCGTCCGACAGCCTTTGCCTTTGCGCAGGAGAATCCCAGCCTGGCGAACCGGCTGCCGCACTATCCGTTGCCGGCGCAGATCTGGGGCAATTCGCCGAGCCATGGCTACAAGTTCCTGCTCAACTCGGCGCTGGACGTGACCGAGGCCAGCAAGGTCTACCTGTTTGGCAACTATGCGGAAAACCACGCGGATCAGAGCTTCAACTTCCGCTCCTCGCTGGTGGGCACCCGGACATTCGTGGACGAGGCTGGCAACGACGTCGAGTTGGGCGGCCGTGAATTTTTCCAGCATCCCTACTATCAGACCCTGTGCCCGGCCAACAATGCCACCTGCCCGGCGGGCGGCTACGTTCAAGACACCAACGTCTTCAACTTGTCGTCGATCTATCCCGCCGGCTTCACGCCGCGCTTCGTCGGCGATACCAAGCAAACCTACGCGACGCTCGGCTACAAGGGGGCGGCGAGCTCGGGCCTGCGCTACGACTTTTCGGTGTCCAACAGCCGCAACTCCCTCGACTTGTCGATGTACAACTCGATCAGCCCCTCCTACGGCGCGGCCTCGCAGACGACCTTCAAATTCGGTGAGCTGATCCAGAAAGAGCTGGACGTCAATGTCGATCTCTCCTACGAGATCGCTGCCGGCCTGGCCAGCCCGTTGACCCTCTCGGGCGGCGCGGAGTATCGCGACGAGGAATACGAGGCGACCCAGGGCGATCCGCAATCCTTCGGCGCCGGGCCCTACGCCACGCCGCACCCGCTCTTTGTCCAGACGGCGCCCGGTGTGTTCGCCAATACCGGTACGTTCACGGCCGTCGAAGCTCCGTCGGCGAGCGGCTATGGCGGCACGAGCCCGACCTATGCAGGCACCGACAGCGAGACCAGCTATGGTGTTTACGTCGGCCTCGAAGGCGACCTGACGAAGCGGTTCAGCGCCGGCGCCGCCGTGCGCTACGAAGACTACGAGAATTCCGGCAACGCAACCGTCTTCAAGCTGAACGGAATCTTCAAGGTGACCGACGGCTTTGCCGTTCGCGCCACGGTGGGTACCGGCTTCCATGCGCCTTCGCCCGGCCAGAACAACGTCCAGGTCCTGACGACGAACTTCATCGCAGGCGTCTCGACGCAGACGGGAACGTACCCGGTCACCAGCGCGATCGCCCAATTCTACGGCGCCCAGTCGCTGAAGCCGGAGAAGTCGGACAACTACGGCATCGGCGTGGTGATCGATCCGACGGACAACCTCACGCTGACGGCGGATCTGTACCGAATCGACGTGAGCGACCGCATCTACATCTCGCAGACCTTCCATGTGACGGCTGCGGACATCGCCGCTCTTCCCGAGCTCCAGAGCGTCGGGGTAGGCGGTGACGTGCAGTACTTCACCAATTCGCTGGACACCAAGACGACCGGCGTCGACCTGATCGGCACCTGGCGCAGCGAGCTCGGCGCGGGCGGCCTCAACCTGACGCTCGCCTACAACTACAACAAGAACGAAGTGACGAAGTTCGATCCGGCGGCGATCGGGCCGGCGCAGATCAAGACTGCCGAACTCCTGGCGCCCAATCACCGGGCGAACCTGCAGGCAGGCTGGACGCTCAACAATTTTGGCGTCAACCTGGTCGAGCGCTACTACAGCACATGGAGCGCTGAGGCAGATTATCCAGGTCAGGTGTTCGGCGCGAAGTACACGACCGACCTGGACTTCCGCTACACGTTCTTTGAGAAATACACGCTGACTGCTGGCGCCAGCAACCTATTCGATGAGCGCCCGGACAAGATCAAGCAGTCAGCGACCAATCCGGTGTTCCCGATCGTGGGTGGCCTTGCGGACGGTCAGGTGTATCCGCGCAATGGCGGTCCCTTCGGCATCAATGGGACCTTCTGGTACGCATCGCTCAGGATCAACTTCGATTGAGCGGTTGAGTCCGAATAACAGGCGGGAAGGCAGCGGCCTTCCCGCCTGTTCCTTTCACTGGTAAAGCTCCTCATGCGCGCACGACATGTGAATTTCGCGGCGGGCGTGTTGCTGCTGCTGACGGCGCTTGGCGCCGTGGGCGCCTCGCAGGCGCCACTCGGCGCGGAGCACGGGATGGTCGTCTCTTCGCATCGGCTCGCGAGCGAAGCCGGCGTCGCAGAACTGCGCAAGGGCGGCAACGCGGTCGATGCGGCAATCGCAACGGCTTATGCGCTGGCCGTGACGTTTCCTGAGGCCGGAAATCTCGGCGGCGGCGGCTTCATGCTGATCCGGATGGCCGACGGCCGCGAAACCTTCATCGATTTTCGCGAGACGGCGCCGGCCGCAGCGACGCGCACGATGTTTCTCGATGCGAGCGGCAAGCCGGTGCCGCTGCTGTCGACGCGGGGATATCTGGCGGCCGGCATTCCCGGCACCGTCGCTGGTCTCGAGCTCGCCCGCAGCAGTTATGGCACGCGGCCGCGAGCTGAATTGGTGGGTCCTGCGATCAAGCTCGCCGCGCAAGGCTTCGTACTCGAGCAGGGCGATGTCGAAATGCTCGCAGAGGGCGCTGAGGATTTCCGGAAAGACGGCCCCGCCAGCGCGATCTTTCTCAGCAACGGCAAACCCTACGTCGCCGGCGAGCGCCTCGTGCAGAAGGACCTGGCGCGCATGCTGCGCATCGTCGCGAAGAACGGCGCTGACGGATTCTATCGCGGCGAGCCGGCACGCCTGATGGTCCAGGCCAGCGGACAAGGGGCGGGCATCTTTGCCTTGGCGGACTTTGAACACTACCGTGCGGTCGAGCGCCGGCCGCTCGAGTGCAACTACCGCGGCTATCGCGTGATGTCGGGGCCGCCGCCGAGCTCCGGCGGCGTCGTGTTGTGCGAGTCGCTGAATCTCCTGTCGGGCTGGCCGGTTGATCCGGCCGACTTCCATTCGGCGCAGTCCGTGCACTACATGACGGAGTCGCTGCGTCGCGCCTTCCGCGATCGCAACCTCGAGCTGGGTGATCCGGACTTCGTCCATGCCGACGTACAGCGGCTCATATCTCCCGAGTATGCCGAGACCCTGCGGCGCGGGATCGATCCGAACAAAGCAACGCCATCCCAGTCGCTGGCGGGCGCGGGCTTCGCCATCGAGGGCCGCAGGACGACGCACATTTCCGTCGTCGACACGGCGGGCAATGCCGTCTCGCTCACCTATACGCTCAACGACTGGTTCGGCGCGAGGGTGGTTCCCGCCGGGACCGGAATATTGCTCAATGACGAGATGGACGATTTTTCGGCGAAGCCGGGCGCGCCCAACATGTACGGGCTCGTGGAAGGAGAAAACAACGCCATTGCGCCGGGCAAGCGGCCGTTGTCTTCGATGACGCCCACGCTCGTCACGCGCGACGGGCAACTCGTGCTCGTCATCGGCACGCCCGGCGGGAGTCATATTCCGACCGCGATCCTGCAGGCGATGGTCAATCTGATCGACTATCGGATGAGCGTTACCGAGGCAGTCGATGCACCGCGTATCCATGCGCAGTGGATGCCCGACAAGCTCTTCTATGAGCCGCGTGCGTTGAGCGCAGAGACCCGGGCTGCCCTCGCCGCCAAGGGGCATGAGCTCGAGGTCATGGATTACTGGAATCATGTCGCAGCAATTCTGGTCGGCGGACCTGCGATCGGCGCCGCGCCGCGCGGGCGATATCGGCTCTATGGGGCGATCGACCCGCGGTTGCCCGTGGGAAGCGTCGCGGGCTATTGAGTGACGCGAGCTCTGGTACTTCTGCTGCTGTTGGCCGCTCCCGCCCTGGCGGCCGAGCAGTCCAGCGGCCCCGCCGATCGCCTGTATCTCAACGGCGTCGTGTTCACGGCCGACGCCCGTAATTCAGCCGCCAGCGCGCTCGCGATTCGCAACGGACGAATCCTCGACGTCGGCAGCGACGCGGCTCTTGCGCGTTATATCGGTCCGGCGACGACGAAGGTGGATCTGCAGGGACGCTTTCTGATGCCCGGTCTCGTCGACGGGCACATGCATCCGGTCGAAGCCGGCGGGACATTGCTGAAGTGCAATCTTCACTACGCGTCGCTGACAGTGGAGGAGATGCAACGCGGGATTGCGACTTGCGTCGAGCAGACGCGTGCGTCGGAGCCTGACGGTTGGCTCGAAGTCGTCAGCTGGTTTCAAGAGAACATGCGTCCGGCCGGCGTGAAGACCAACCGTGCGGCGCTCGATGCGCTCAATACCAAACGGCCGATCATCGTGCGTTCTTCCTTCGGCCACACGGTGCTCGCGAACTCTCGCGCGCTGAAGCTCGCCAAGATCACTGCTGCGACACCCGATCCGGTCGGCGGCAAGATCTGGCGCGACGCTGCGGGCGAGCCGACCGGTCTGTTGGAAGACGCGGCCCATCATGTGTTCGATTCGCTCATTCCCAAACCAACAGCGGCTCAAGATGTCGAGGCTGCGGCGAAAGCGCTCGATGCGATGAGACGTCAGGGTGTCACAAGCTTTCTCGACGCCAGTGCTGCGCGTGAGGATGTGGCCGCGTTCGCGACGCTGCGCAAGGCAGGCAGGCTCACGGCCCGTGCGCACTTCGCGCCGTTGATCAAGCCGACCGAGGTGAACGACCTGACCGCCGCAGTCGCGCGAGTGGTCGCGTTTCGCAAAGAGTTTGACGAAGGTCCGATCGCGCGCGCGCCAAGCATCACGGTGCGCAACGCGAAGTTGTTCCTCGACGGCGTGATCTCCGCACCTGCGTTCACCGGCGCGATGCTGGAACCGTATTGGCGGAATGCCGGCACAGCTGAGAAACCGCACTGGGTGCCGGGCACGAGTCGCGGACCTGACGTGTACTTTCCTGCCGACGCGCTCGCAACGGTTCTCATCGCGCTCGGCCGAGCCGGAATCGACCCGCACATGCACGCCGACGGCGACGGCGCAGTGCGCGCGGGGCTCGACGGTGCAGCGGCGCTTCGTAAGGCGCTGCCGACTGCGGACATTCGCCCCGCCATCGCGCACAACGAAATCGTCGGGCCGGCGGATTTCAAGCGCTATGCGGCGCTGAACGTCATCCCCGTTCTGTCATTTCAGTGGGAGAAGCCGGCGGGCGACACGCTCGGCATCAAGGATTACTTCGGACCGCAGCGGATGAAGATCGTCGAACCTGCAGGCTATCTGGCGCAGGCGGGCGCACGGATTGCGTTCGGCAGCGACTGGCCGGTGGATGCGCTGGACCAGTGGTTCGCTTTCAAGGTCGGCGTGACGCGCACCAACAGTCCCGATGCGCCGGCGGAGTTTCGGGGCAGACTCGGGGACGATCCCGGGTTGTCGCGCGAAACGGTGCTGCGTGCGGCGACCATCAACGCCGCATATGAGCTGCACCAGGACGACGCAACCGGCTCGCTCGAAGCCGGCAAGCTGGCCGATCTCATCGTGCTGGATCGCAATCCGCTCAGCGTCCCGGCGGAAGACATCGCCAAGGTGAAGGTGCTCGAGACTGTAGTCGGCGGCGCGGTCGTCTACACGGCGCTGTGACGGACGAGCCTGCCGTTGTCATTGAGCCAGACGTCGCCGGTGACGGAGGAGAGGTGCACGCCACCGGCCCAGTCGTCGATGGGATTGACGGGATAGCTGGATTTGCGGCCGTCGAGCACGGCTTCTCCAAATGGAGTGAGGGCTGCTTCGGTGTTGCGCAGGTCGCGCGTATCGCCGGTGAGTTTCAGTAACGGCTCTGGCAGTCGCGAATCACCGAGGCGGAGCAGGCGGCCGAACAAATACCACTCGCCCGTCAGATCGCCATCGAAGAAATCCTCGGTCATTGCATGGCCGATGATCCGGGCGGCCCGAGGCGCGTGCAGTCGCGTTGCGCGCAGTAGCTGGAAATCCCAGTAGGTCAGCCCGTTTTGTCTGGTCGGATACCGGCGCAGCATCTTGTCCATGGCTTCGCGCAGCCAGCGATTCGCTTGCGGGTACGAGTCACTGAAGCCTTCGAGCAGCGAGGGATCGGAGGAGGTGAGAGCGGCCCACGCGCTCTGGTAGTCATCGATGATCTGCGCAGAGAGCGTCAGCGGCGCCGGCTCGTTCGACAGATTCGCCTCGTTGAGCTCGCCCATGCCGACGATCCGCTGGCGCCGGCCGGGCAAGCCTTCGTACAGACGCAGGGAGATGCGATCGGGATCGATATCCTGTTCGTCGGCCAGATGCAGCAGCAGGGCGATGAACAACTGCTCGGTGACCCCGGTTGCCGCCCAGATGTGGATGCGCTCGGCGTCCTTGAGACGCGTCGCATTGTCGACGAGATTCATCGGCGAATGGACGTGGTCGCCGATGGTGTCTGGGACCAGCGCGTTCCACCAGTTGAAGCGCATGCGTTGCCACTCGGTCCAGCTTGCACAGCTACGTGTCGGCCCGACGGAAAGGACGTCCTGATCGATGAGGAGTAGTTCGCGTGCGCCGTCGAACACGCGCGTGAAAATGCCGGCGGCGCTGTCTCCAAGGATTGCGTGGATTCCCGGCGGAAGGGGTTTCATGGCAGATTCATCGCCGGCTCCCTGAAGCGGCGCGACGCTTCGCCGGCTCGTCCGGCTGTCGCAGCGGAATGTTCAGGCCGCGCTTGATCGGTTCGAAGATGAACAGCGTCTCGTAGCGCTTCACGTTCGGCGCATCGAGAAACAGATCATCGATCACAGTGCGACAGCGGGGCATGCCGTTGGCGGCGACCATCACGAGATAGTCCCAGGTGCCTGCGAGGTCATAGCACTGCTGCACCTCGCTGGCTGCGAGCAGCCGCTGGCGGAAATCCGCATGCAGACGCTTCGACTCGCGCTCCAGCGTCACCAGCACGCAAGCGAGGACGGTACCCGCGACCGCGTCCGGGTCGAGCACGGCGATCTGCTTGGCGATGACGCCGCTCGAGCGATAGCGAGAGAGGCGGCGTTGCACGGCACTCGCCGACAGGCCCACGAGATCGCCCAGCTCATAGAGCGGGCGCGCGGCATCGTTCTGCAGCAGGTCGAGGAGCTTGCGGTCGAGCTCGTCGAGCTGAAAAGCGTGTTTGCGCGGCACGCAATATTGTTGCGTCGGCACGCGTCAAGAATCAATCGCGTCGCGGGGCAGCGCCGTAGACTTTGCGGCCATGAAGCATCGCCTGTCGCTCCAGAACATCGTCGCAGCCTCTGCCGCAATCGATCCGGCGTTTCGCGACACGCCACAGTACGAAGCCGAGACGCTGCAGGCCGAGCTCGGCTGCAGGCTGGTCGTCAAGGTGGAGACGCTCAACCCGATTCGCTCTTTCAAGGCGCGTGGCGCGCAGTTCCTGCTGTCGCAGATGTCCGGCTCGCCGCATCTCGTCTGCGCCACCGCGGGGAATTTCGGCCAGGGCATGGCGTACGCGGCGCGCAAGCGCGGGTGGCCGATCACGATCTTCGTCGGCGCGCACGCGAATCCGATGAAGGTCGCACGCATGCGAGGGCTAGGTGCGGCGGTGCGAGAGGGCAGTGACGATCCGGATGAATTGCACGCGGAGGCAGAAGCCTTTGCGCGCAAGAACGGCTTCCAGCTCATCCAGGATGGTCGCGAAGCCGCGATCGCCGAAGGCGCTGGCACGATCGCTGTCGAGTTGCTGCGCTGGCCGAAGTGCTTCGACGACATCGTGGTGCCGTTGGGCGACGGCGCGTTGCTGGGTGGCATGGCGCGCTGGATCAAAGCGCAGTGCCCGACAACGCGCGTCATCGGAGTGTGCGCGACGGCATCACCTGCGATGGAACGCTCGTGGCGCAGTCAGAAAGTCGTGAGCGCGCCGTGCTCAGACACGATCGCCTCGGGGATCGCGGTAGGGACGCCGTTCGAAGAAGCGGTGACCGATCTGACAGGCCTCATCGACGACGTGCTGCTGGTCCCCGACAGCTCATTGATCACGGCCATGCGCCTCGCACACAAGGAACTCGGCCTCGTGCTGGAACCCGCCGGCGCAGCCGGCCTCGCTGGCATCCTCGATCATCCCGAGCAATTTCGCGGCCGCCTCGTCGCAACGGTGCTGACCGGCGGCAATGTTGAGCCGAGCAATCTGCCGCAATGGTTAGGAATGGCCTGAGCCGGCCGCCATAAATGGCCCTTCTCGGTGCCTCGCGCTGGAGGCACTTTGCGCTCGTTCAATTCTCTGCGAGCGCTCATGGCCTCTCTTACACGCAAGCACCTTTTGCACATGCGCGCCGCGCTGGTCGCGCTCGCTCTCGTTGCTTACTCGGTCGTCGCCCAAGATCGCAGCGGCAGGCACGATTTCGATTTCCTGTTCGGCGACTGGCAAGTGCATCACCAGCGCTTGAAGGCGCGGCTCGCCGGCAGCACCGAGTGGATCGAGTTCGACGGCAGGCAAAGCACGCGCCCGGCGCTCGGCGGCGCAGGCAACGTGAGCGAGAACTGGTTCGACATGCCGGGCGGCGCCTATCGCGGCGTCAGCGTCCGTTCGTTCGACGCAGAGTCCGGGCAATGGGCAATCTGGTGGCTCGACGGCCGCGATCCCGCGCACGCGCTCGATCCACCGATGAAAGGCCGATTCGAGAGCGCCGGCACGTTCTACGCCGACGATACGTTCAACGGCCGGCCGATCCGCGTCCGCTACATCTGGTCGCAGATCACGCCGACGAGCGCGCATTGGGAACAGGCTTTTTCGCCCGACGGTGGCAAGACCTGGGAGACGAACTGGATGAGCGATTTCAAACGGGCCGCGACGGAACCTGCACAAGATCCGCCACACACTGCGGACACCGACCTGAGCGGCGTACACGATTTCGATTTCCTGGTCGGGGAATGGCGCGTGCACCACCGGCGTCTCAAGGAGCGGCTGGCGAACAATCGCGAGTGGGTCGAGTTCCAAGGCACGTGCAGTGCCCGCTTGCTGATGGGCGGCTTGAGCAACGTCGACGACAACCGCCTCGATCTGCCCGGCGACGCTTATCACGGCGTCACTCTGCGTGCCTACGACCCCAAGAGCGGGCAGTGGGCCATCTGGTGGGTCGATTCGCGCTCGCCGCACAATGCGCTCGATCCGCCGGTCAGAGGCAAGTTCGCGAATGGAGTCGGCACGTTCTACGCCAACGATACCCTGCGAGGTAAGCCGATCCGAATCCGCTTCATCTGGTCGCAGATCACGCCGACCAGCGCGCGTTGGGAGCAGGCGTTCTCACCCGACGGCGGCAAAACCTGGGAAGTGAACTGGACCATGGAGTTCCAGCGCGTGTCGTGAGCGCGTGACGCGTTACCATACGCGCCGATGACCAAACACGCGCGCTCCGTCTTCTCCGTCGACGTGACCGGCCTCGAAGCAGGCCGGGATCAGCCGGCGTACATGCGCATCTGCGATCGCCTGCGTGCCGCGATCACGAGCGGAGCGCTGGCGCCGAACGCGCGGCTGCCGTCGAGCCGCACGCTAGCCAAGGATCTCAGCGTCGCACGCAACACAGTCGATTGGGCGTTGGGTCAACTCGTCGCCGACGGCTACATCGTTCGTCGTCGCGGGGCCGGAACGTTCGTCGTGCCGCAACTTCCCGAACGCGATGCGCCGCCGCTTGCACCACCGCGTGCAGCGAAGTCGAAGCCTCGAGCTGTGCCGCTACGCCTTTCGGAGCGCGCTGAAGCGCTGCGCAGCTATCCCGGCAGCTACCAAACCGAGACGATTGCACCGTTCAAGCCTTCATTGCCTCCCGGCGATCTCTTCCCGCGCAAGGTTTGGAACCGATTGCTGAGTCGCGAAGCGGGACGTGCTGGCAACGAGTACTGGGGCTACGGTGCGAGCAACGGTTTACCGGCGTTGCGCGAAGCAATTGCCGAGCACGCAGCCGCGATGCGCGCGACTCGCTGTTCGCCGGATCAAGTGATCGTCGTGACGAGCACGCAGCAGGCAGTCGAGCTCGCTGGCAAAGTCATCGCCGATCCGGGCGATCGGGCGTGGGCGGAGATGCCTGGATATCAGCCGGTGCAGCATTGTCTGCGAGCGGCCGGTTTGCGCATCGTGCACGTGCCTGTGGACGATCAGGGCCTCGATGTCAGTGCAGGTCGACTTATCGAGCCTCATGCGCGCGTCGCGTACGTTACGCCGGCGCATCAGTATCCGCTCGGTTACGAGATGTCGCTCGAGCGTCGCAAAGCATTGCTGGACTGGGCGGTCGAGCAGGAGGCCTTCGTTCTCGAAGACGACTACGACGGCGACTATCGCTACGAAGGTCGTCCGATCGCATCGCTGCAGGGCATGGATGCGAACGGACGTGTCATTTATATAGGCAGCTTCAACAAGATCCTGTTTCCGGCATTGCGCATTGCTTATGCAATCGTGCCCGAGCCGCTCGTCGGCGCATTTGTCGATGCGAAGCACATTGCGGACGGTCACACCGCCCTGCTGGCTCAGGGCGTGCTTGCAGCGTTCATTCGCGACGGTCACCTGGCGCGCCACATCCGCAAGACGCGCACGATCTACGACGAGCGCCGCCAGGCGTTCCTCGAAGAAGCGAAGGTGCTCGAAGACTTCATCGACTTCGGCCCGGCCCGCGGCGGCATGCATGTCACCGGCATCTTCAAAGACCAGCGCACGCTGCGTCTCGACGATCGCGCAGTCGCGGCCGAATGCGCGCGTTCGGGGATAGAAGTGCATCCGCTTTCCAAGTACGGTGCGACGGGTCGCGGCGGGCTGGTGTTCGGGTTTGCTGTCGCATCGCGCGCCGCTGCCCGATCAGGCCTGCGCATCGTGCGACGTGCAATCGTTGCCATCGGCGGTTTGGCTGCATGAGCGATTCGATATTCATGGCGCGGGCGCTGGAGCTGGCGCGAGAAGCGGAGCGCGCTGGCGAAGTGCCGGTGGGCGCCGTGATCGTCAAAGACGGAGCGATCGTCGGCGAAGGCTGGAACCGGCCGATCAGCACCAACGACCCGACCGCGCACGCCGAAATCGTCGCGATGCGTGCGGCTGCGCAGAATCTCAGCACGTATCGACTGCTCGACACGATTCTCTACGTCACGCTGGAACCCTGTGCGATGTGTGCTGGCGCGATGGTGCATGCACGAGTGAAACGCCTCGTGTACGCCGCGACCGATCCGCGCGCAGGCGCGGCGGGCACGATTTTCAACATCGTTCAGCATCCGTCGTTGAATCACCGCGTCGAGTGTGAGGCGGGACTGATGGGCGAGGAGTGCGGCACGATGCTGCGCGCGTTTTTCCAGGGTCGGAGGTAATGGCTCACTGAGCGGCAACAGAATGGTTCTAGGAAAGCACCCGGCTGCCTCGCATAGTTCGCGCGAAGGAGGCAGCGATGAACGCACTCAAGCTCATGCCGATTTTCGCCCTGCTGCCCGTGCTCGTGCACGGCGCCGACACGCCCGCACCCCGCGACGGCCAGCACGATTTCGATTGGGAAATCGGCACGTGGCAGACGCATCTGAAACGCCTGCAGCATCCGCTCACCGGCTCGACGAGCTGGGTCGAGTACCAGGGCACGACGGTCGTCCGCAAAGTCTGGGACGGTCGCGCGAACCTCGTCGAGCTCGATGTCAAAGGCTCGGCGGGCCCGATCGAGGCGTTGTCACTGCGTCTCTACAACCCCGACTCGCGGCAATGGAGCCTGAACTTCTCGAACAGCCGGGGCGGCACGATGACGCTCCCGGCGATCGGCGGGTTCAAGAACGGCCGCGGCGAGTTCTACAACCAGGACACGCTGGACGGCCGCTCGATCTTCGTGAAGTTCATCATCCAGTGCGAGTCGGCGGACGTTTGCCGGTTCGAGCAGTCGTTTTCCGGCGACGGCGGCCAGACCTGGGAAGTGAACTGGATCGCAACGGATACAAGAGTTAAGTAAAGAGTTAAATTGGCCGGGCCGAGGCCCGACCTGCAAGGTATGATCGCGCCCCGCTGGATCACCACAGCAGGGAGCCATTCATGAACCTGACGGTTACAGAGATCCGATTTCTATCGAGCGGTGCCGTTTCCGTCGAAGTCAGCGCGGCTGCTTCGATCGACCGCCCGTCGACCACCACCGGCGTCGACGCGGTGCGATTTCAGGTGCATATCCCGAAGGGCGAAGTGCAGAACGATGTGGAAGCGCTGAAGGCGTTGGCGCTGAAGGCGGTGAGGGGATTCAAGATCGGATAGGGTCGTGGGGTGCAGGCGCGGGTGGGATATTGCGCCGCACTGGCGTTACGCTCGACGGCGTGACTGATGACACCGACAACTTTCAGAAGGCGCTGAACGCCTGCAATGGCAGGCTGTACATCCCGAAGGGCACGATCAAGACGACCGCGCAGGTCGACGTTCCTGCGGGCACGGAGATCGTCTGCGACGCTGGCGCGACGATCTCGGCAGGCGCGAACTATCACGCGCTGAACTGCAAGGGCTCGGTGACGATTACCGGCCTCAAGATGACACGCGCGGACGCTGCGCAAAATTCCTCCTGGAAGGCGATCAACGTCGACAACGCAGTGCAGGCCTTGCCGGCGAACTCGCGCGTCATTGTCCGGGATTGCGTCGTCACCGGCTTCGATATCGGCGTATATGTCGACGGCGGCGCGGCGCCGAATGTCGACTTCTTCGAGCTGTCGAGTTCGCGCATCGTCATCAACAATCTCGGCACCGGCGGCGGCGCATCGGTACGGCCGACGGTCGCGGGCAACAATTGCGCGCAAGTGGTGATCCGCGACAACAGACTGGATGCCTCGGCAACCGGCGCTGTGAACAACATCTACGCGATCGGATCGAGCAAGGTGGATGTCATCCAGAATTGGATCCGCCGCGGCCATGCGGTCAAGGTTCTCTCGAATGCCGCGCACCCCGTCGAGCAACTCCGCGTCATCGGCAACCAGATGCCGGATGTCAACATCGCGGTCATCTGCCAAGCCGACGCCACGCCGATCCGACTGGTCGAGATCCACGACAACCTGGTCGACACACCGACGACTGCCGTCTCCGATGTGGGGTGCGTCTACCTGGGAATCCTGAACGCCGTCGCGGGCGCTAAGGCCTACGAGGTCGTCATGGCCAGCGGCAACGTCTTCAAGAACGTGCCGTACTCGGTCTGGTATCCGGTGATGACGGTCGGCAACGCGTTCGGCACGCTCGTGCTGGGCGGCAACTACTACTTCGACACATCGACCGCAGACGTCGGCAACTACTCGATCGTCAATCACGGCAGCTTGGGCACCTACGATCGGCTGATCACGGCGAACGAGGCCATTGTCGGCAACGCGCACACGCGTTCTTACCTGCAGGATCGCGGCGGCTTCACGACATTCGACATCGGCCCGAACATCCGCGAGCGACATCGACTGGAACCGCGGCACAGCCGAGATTCGACGCACGCAGCGGGGCGGGCGGTTCGACGATACGAAGTCCAGGGCGAGTCGAAGAACGATCGAACTTCCGACCGTGCTGCTGTCGGAGTTGAAACGCTGGCGCCTGCAGCGCGAACAGCGAGCACGACCTGGTCTGTTCTTCAGTGAGAGGCAAGCCAATGCAAGGTAGTGCGCTGCTCACGCGCGGCCTGCACCCGGCGCTGCGGCGGGCCGGCATTCGGCAGGTTCGCTTTCATGATCCGCGACATTCCTATGCCTCAGTTCAACTAGCGAAAGGCGAGCCGATTGCGGCGGTGTCGAAGGCACTCGGCCACGCGAACCCACACATCACGATGACGACCTACGCACACGCATTGCCCGAGGAGCGGCACGGAGCCAACGATCGCATGGCGGCGCTGATGGGCTACATTGGAAACAAATTGGAAACAGGCTGCTCTGGGATCGTTGTCGCTGGTCTGTCGCCGGCTTCGCAAGTCACTGATCTGGCGGAGAGGGTGGGATTCGAACCCACGTACACCGGTGAAGATGTAACTGGAATTCCAGTCCAGCGCCTTCGACCACTCGGCCACCTCTCCGCATGAGGCCGCGCAGGTTACCTGCCCGGCGCCCGCCAGGCAATTGATCAGGCAAACCCGATGCCTGCCGACTGAATTGCCTCCATCACCTGCCCGTGGAACTGCTTCGAGAGCGGCACCAGCGGCAGGCGGATGCCGTCCTGGATGAGGCCGAGGCGGGCGACCGCCCACTTGGCCGGAATCGGGTTCGTTTCGACAAACATCGCCCTGTGCAGCCGCTGCATCTGCGCATCGAGCTTGCGCGCCAGCTCGCGATTTCCGTCGAGCGCAGCGGCGATGACGTTCCGCACCTGCCGGGGCGCCACGTTGGCGCTCACCGACACCACGCCCTGGTAACCAGCCAGCACACACTCGCAGGCGAGATCGTCGTCGCCGCTTAGCAACGCCAGGCGACCGCCGACCCGGGCGAAGTGCTCGCGATTGCGCTCGAGCGACGCCGCCTCCTTGATGCCGACGATGTTCGGCACGGCCATCGCCAGCCGCTCGACCGTCTCCGGCTTCATGTCGACGCTGGTCCGGCTCGGCACGTTGTACAGGATGATCGGAATCGAGACGCGCTCGGCGACCGTCTTGTAGTGCTGGAACAGGCCTTCCTGCGTGGGCTTGTTGTAGTAGGGCGTGACCATCAAGCAGGCGTCTGCGCCCGCTTCCTTGGCCAGCTCCGTCAGCTCGATCGCCTCGCGCGTCGAGTTTGCGCCGGTGCCGGCGATGACGGGGATCCGCTTGGCAGCGCGCCGTACCACTGTGCGCACGACGCCGATGTGCTCTTCGACGCTCAGCGTCGGCGACTCGCCGGTCGTGCCGACCGCGACGATGCCGCTGGTGCCGTTGGCGATGTGGAATTCGACCAGGCGCTCGAGCGCTTCGTCATCGACCGCGCCGTCGACCTTCATGGGCGTGACGAGCGCCACGATGCTGCCGCTGAACATGCCCAGGATCCTACTGGCCTGCAGCCTCGCGGTGCAAGGCAAGGCCGGCAAAAAAATCCGCCGTTTTCACCCCCGGGCCGAGCCTGTAAACTTGCGCCCCGCCCACCTTTTCCCGCTCTCCCATTCGATGCAATTCATCGTCATCAGCGCACTCGGCAGCGACCGGACTGGCCTCGTCTACGACCTCACCCGCATCGTTCTCGACTGCAACGGCAACATCGTCGACAGTCGCATGACGGCGCTCGGCAGCGAGTTTGCAATGCTGCTGCTCGTCTCGGGTAACTGGCACACGCTCGCCAAGCTGGAGACCGAGCTCAAGAAGCTCGGCGACGCTGGCGGCTTCACGATCAGCGTTCGTCGCACCGAGCCGCGCGCTGCGCGCAAAGACGTCGTGACGTATTCCGTCGACGTGGTCTGTCTCGACCAGCCCGGCATTGTGCACAACCTGGCGGGGTTCTTCAGCTCGCGCGGCATCGACATCGCGGAGCTGAGCACACGCAGCTATTCGGCTGCGCACACGGGCGCGCCAATGTTCTCCGTGCAGATGGTGGTGCACATTCCCGCCAAGATCCACATCGCGGCCCTGCGCGAGGAATTCATGGATCTGTGCGACCAGCTGAATCTCGATGCAATCCTCGAACCGGTGAAGGCATGACTGTTTCATTGAACAAGAAAGTCCCGGCATTCAGCAGCCCCATGACGGGCGGCAAGAGCTGGAAGTTGTCCGATGCGGCCGGCAAGAAGCTGGTCCTGTATTTCTATCCGAAGGACAACACGACCGGTTGCACGTTGGAAGGTCAGGCCTTCCGCGACCTGCACGCCTCGTTCAAGAAGGCCGGCACGATCGTGCTCGGCGTTTCGCCGGACAGCGTCGCGTCGCACGAGAAGTTCAAGGACAAGATGGAATTCCCGTTCGAGCTGTTGTCCGACGAGGACAAGAAGGTGTGCGAGCTGTTCGACGTCTGGAAGGAGAAGAGCATGTACGGTCGCAAGTACATGGGAGTCGAGCGCAGCACGTTCCTGATCGACGGCGGCGGCGTGCTGCGGCAGGAGTGGCGCAAGGTGAAAGTCCCCGGCCACGCGGACGCAGTGCTCGAAGCAGCGAAGGCGCTCTGACGTCATGCCCAGAGGCGAACTTCCCGAGACCAAGCGCGGGCGCGCAACTTCGCGCGGCCGTCAGCAGCGACGCATCTTCGTGCTCGACACCAACGTGTTGATGCACGATCCGACGGCGATCTTCCGTTTCGACGAGCACGACATCTATATCCCGATGATCGTGCTCGAAGAACTCGACGCCGGTAAGAAAGGCCTGTCGGAGGCGGCGCGCAACGTGCGACAGGTCAGTCGCTTCCTCGACGAGCTGATGGCCAGCGCCACGAAGACGCAGATCGACAAGGGCCTGGAGCTGCCAAACGCGAAGTACTCGAACGGCGGCAGCAAGAAGCAGCCCACGAGCGGACGGCTGTTCTTCCAGACCAAGGCGCTGGTCGGCGGCTTGCCCGATACGCTGCCGGGTCACGGTGCGGACAACGCGATCCTCGGCCAGACGCTGGCGCTGCGGGACGAGTTCAAGGATGCGCGCATCACGCTGGTGTCGAAGGACATCAATCTGCGCATCAAGGCGGCGATCATCGGCGTGCACGCCGAGGACTACTACAGCGACAAGACGATCGAAGACGCGGACCTGCTGTACACGGGCGTGCAGGAGCTGCCGACGAATTTCTGGGAACGCCACGGCAAGAACATCAACTCCTGGCAGGAGCACTCGCGCACGTTCTATCGCGTGCAGGGCCCGATGGTCCGCGAGTGGCACGTCAATCAGTTCCTGTATCAGAAGGATTCGAACGGGTTGGAAGCGCTGGTGCGCAGCATCGACGGCAACGGCGCCGTGATGGAGCTGGTGCGCGACTTTCGCAACGAGCGGCACAGCACCTGGGGCATCACTGCACGCAATCGCGAGCAGAACTTCGCGCTCAACCTGCTGCTCGACCCGGAGATCGACTTCGTCACCATCCTCGGGCCGGCGGGCACCGGCAAGACGCTGCTGACGCTCGCCGCCGGCCTCATGCTGACGCTCGAGTTCAAGGTCTACTCCGAGATCATCATGACGCGC
>Ga0105248_10002060_pt1 | contig 22272 bp, 21 predicted proteins | sample KBSS34metaG_FD_81524 | JGI IMG/M metagenome (GOLD analysis project Ga0105248, IMG submission 81524) | Switchgrass rhizosphere microbial communities from Kellogg Biological Station, Michigan, USA - KBS S3-4 metaG | ecosystem: Host-associated > Plants > Roots > Rhizosphere > Soil | place...
AGACGCGCCGCGCCGAACTCGCCGCCAAGCACGGCAACAATGGCTTCGGGCTGACGCTTGCTCAAGCGGCGTCGCTCACAGCATGGCCGACACCGCAGTCATCGGAGACAGGGACGGGGCGCGGCTACCAGAAAGACAAGCGCGGCCGGGTGAGCCCGATGGCAACGGGACTCGTTGGAGTCGCTTCGTTCCCTGGCTCTGCCGTGACGGCAAGTGGCGCCCTGTTGAACCCGGAGTTGAGCCGTTGGTTGATGGGGGTACCGAAGTGCTGGGGCCACTGCGCGCCTACGGCAACGCGATCGTCGCGCCGCTCGCCTCGGCCTTCATCCAAGCAACCATGTGAGGGACAAGATGCCTGACCACCCCGAGCCGCTGCACGACGAGCTGCGAGCCCGCAAGCTATACGAGGCCCTGCAATCTGCCGACCGCTACGAATGGGCTACCGAATGGGATAGCTTGTCGGACTACTGGCGGGGTGTTTATACCCGCGCGGCCACCAGTCTCCGCGCCTCCCCCATCCCAGCGGGTGGGGAGGCAGAGGAGCGGGAGGAGCTACGCCGCAAGTGCCTGCACAACGCCATGCGCGTGACGGAGCTTGCGCAGGAGCGCAACGCCCTGCGCGCAGAGCTGGAGGCCGCACGCGCCCGGATCGACCGTGAGCCGATGACGGAGGAGCAGCGCGATGCGGCCTTTGACAAAGCATCGGAGGTATTCGCGGTCTCCCTAGCCGACCGCTTCATGCAAGGCATCGACGCAGCAGAGCGCCACCACGGCATCAGCGCGCCCAGCAAGGAAGGAGACGCAGCGTGACGGATCGAGGCTGGATTTTCTACAACATATCGACTGACACGTACGACACTCCGGACGGAACTCAAGTGCCAGCTTTCTTGGTTGACACCGCGAACTGTCTAGCGGATGTCATGTACATCAGCATTCTTCGGAGGGATCAGCGTAACGAACCCGCTGCCGCCATCGGTGCGCAGGGCGTGAAGGAGGGGTGATGAAGGTACGAGTTCGATTGATGGAGTGGCTTTGGCCCGAGCGCGTCATCCGCAATACCCTGGTCGCCATGTGGCCGCGAGCCGGCCGGCCTCCGAAGTGGCTCACCCAAGGACAACCGACGCCCTGGTCGTTCGCGTGGCTCGGGTTCGTACTTCAGATCCACCCCGAAAAATGCGTCTGCCATTCGTGCCTACGTCCTCACGCCTGCAACCATCAGCGGGAATGCCTTGACGGCGAGAACTGCGAGCGAACCGGCAAATGCACCCGCGAGCAGCGAGCCACCAACGGAGATACCCATGCCTGACGACAACACCCTGAAGCCGCTGGCGATGCTGACGACAACCAGCAAGGACAACTCCATTTGGAAGGGGAGTTCCTTCGTCGGGCTAACTGACGAGGGAAGAGCACTTGAGGCTGGCAAGTACGTCCTCTGCTCGCTCGACGCCGCCCAGGCCGAGGTCGACAAGGTCAGGCTCCGCGGCGTCGAGCTGATCGGAGAGAGGGATGCGCGCATCGCGGAGCTGGAACTGGCAGCGATGGTCGAGCGTAACCGGTCGGACATCATCGAATGGCAGGTGGCGCGCATCGCTGCTCTCGAAGCCGAACTGCGAGTTTTCGAAGGCGTCGGCCGCAATGCCGTCAACAGCGCGAACGAGATCCTTGACCGCATGTTGGCTGCCGAAGCCAGGGTGGCGGAGCTGCGCCAAGCCGCAGAGAAGGTGATCCAAATGCGCTACCGCTACGGCTGGAGTCCTGAAGCGGACTCGGTGATCTGGGATCTTGGCGCGCATGTTCCTGGTTGGGACGCCGCCATTGCGGCCAGTGGGGAGGGGAAGGCGTGAAGATCACCTTGACCGAGTGGGCCGCGCGCCGCTACAGCAAGCCGCCCAGCCAGTGGGTTCTCGCGAAGTGGCGCCGCGAGGGCCAGATCCATCCGCGCCCTGAGCGCGTCGGCCGCGAGTGGTTCGTCCCGGAGACTGCCGAGCGCATCACCAAGGACACCGTGGGGCCGGATCTCGTGTCCATCCTGAAGCGTGCGGCATGAACCCAGCACGTCGAAGCGCGCGCCGCCGCGACTGGCCCGCTCACCTCTACGAGAAGCGACCGGGCTACTACACCTACCGCGACCCGCGTACCGGCAAGGAACACGTCCTCGGCCGCATTCCGTTCGCGCTCGCGAAGAACGAAGCACTCCGCGCGAACAAGCACCTTGCCGAGAAGAGCGTCCCCGACCTGGTGGCGATGCTGGATGGCAGCGCTGGCCGAACCATGGCGGATCTCGTCAAGGACATGCCGGTCTCGGAGAAGCGCAGCACGCGTAACACCTTCCGAGCGCAGGACAAGGTGATTGTCGAGGGAGCCCTCATCGGCAAGGAGCGGTTCAAGGGCCTCGGCGCGATTCGGTGCAGCGATCTGACCGTCCTGCACTGCGCCGAGCTTCTGGATGTGATGGTGAAGGCTGGAAAGATCGCGCAGGCGCAGGCGGTGCGTAGCCGCCTGAGCGCCGTGTGCGCGCGCGGCATCCGCAAGGGCTGGATGAATACGAACCCGGCCGACGTGACCGAGCGCCCTGACGGCGACGTGAAGCGTGGCAGGCTCACGCTCGAGATGTTCCTTGCGATCCGCGAGAAGGCCGCCGCGTGGCCGTGGCTGCCGCGCGCGATGAACCTTGCCCTCGTCTCCGGCCAGGATCGCAGCACGGTGGCAGCGGCGCAGCGCAAGCATATCGTCGATGGCCGACTCATCTGCCACCGTTCGAAGACGCGCGACAAGGTGCGCCCGCTGGCGCTGCCGCTTCGCTTGCGACTGGACGCGGTCGGCCTGTCGCTTGATGACATCGTTCGCGAGAGCACGGGTGTCCTGAGCCACTTCCTCGTGCACCATGTCGAGCGCCAGGGCCGCGCGAAGGCTGGCGACCCGGTCGGAGTCAACCTGATCACGCGCAGCTTCAGCGAGGCGCGCACGCGCGCCGGAATCCCTGACGTGATGTCGGACGGCAAGGGGGCACCGACCTTCCACGAGATCCGCTCACTTTCGAAGCGGCTTTACGAGGAGCAGGGTGGCGTGGACACGAAGACGCTGCTCGGTCACACGACGGAGGCCATGTCCAGGCTCTACGCCGACACCCGAGACGACACGCCGATAGAACTGCACGTTGTGCACGTGAAGTGACCACGAAGTGAACTCTCCCTCGTGGCGCAAGTACTGCGAAACGTTCAACTAGGACGGCGGCGATTTCAGAATCGAATCAAGTACTTAGGCGCTATTTAGGGGGCTTCGACCAGCACCAGAAAATGGCATGTCGTTGCTAAACTAATCAACGACTTGGCGCTGCGTTGTGAACAAGAAAAACCCGGCCGAAGCCGGGCGAAGGGGGCCGCCAACCGCTTCAGGAAGCGGCCCCGGTAGCTCAGTTCTGGGCCGGCGCGTCGGGGACGATGGCGTCGAGCGCGGCGGTCTTCTGCTGGACGAGCGCGAGCGCGGCGTCCACCTCGGGCGTGTTCTGCTGGTTCGCGAGCTGCGCGGTCAGCGCGGCGACGGCATCCGACAGGCCCTGCTCCTCGATGGCGATCTTGTCGAGGGTGGCGTTCACGCCGTTCAGGGTGTCGAGGGTTTCTTGCTGGTTCATGGTGACGGTTTCCTTGAGGTCAGAGATGGCCGCCAGGATGGGGCCGAAGATGAAGGTGATGAGGGACATGGGGCTGCTGGGTTGGGCTCAGGCTCCTTTCGCTTGGGTTGGCTCCGTCCTCGGTTTCACGAATCCGGTGTTGAAGACCTTCGCGACCAGGGCGAGACCAGACCCCACCCCGAAGGCGCGGAACAGGGCTCGCTGGTGGTCGACAACCGTGCAGGCGCGAATGCCGAGCTCGACGCCGATCTCGCGCGCCAGCATCCCGCGGCACATCAGGGCGAGCACTTCCAGTTCACGCGGGCGAAGGTTCTCGGGTACAGGGACGGTGCCGTCACGGCGATCGGGCGCCGGCACTGTCCGGTGCGTCACTTCGGCAGCGGCAGCGCGGTGCGCAGGCGCCCGGTCGCGCGGTGCCGTTCGATCCCCGGTGAGCCAGGCAAGGGCTCCCATTCCGAATGCGTCGGCGCCGGTCTGGGCACAGGCTTGCTCAGGGGTCTCCATGGGTCAGGTTCCGGCTCGGGGGTGGTGCGGGGCATCGCGTCTCCAGTCGGGCTTGTAGAGCGCGAGCAGCTCGAGCGCGAACTCCGACTCGGCGGCCACCGCTTTTCGGATCAAAGTCACCTCGCGGTCAAACGCGACGCGCTCCTCGCGCATGAGGCGCGCCAGGTCAGCCTTGAAGCGGCGTAGGTCGCCGCTGGCGGTCTTGGCGTTCATGGCGTGTACCGGATGTGTGAGTAGATCCATGCAGCCGTCGAGACCACCGCAGTGACGATGCCTCCGAGGGCCACCATGAGCTTCCAGCCGCCTCGGGCTTCGCTGAGCTTCTCCAGGATCTGCTCGTTCTGCTGGTTCGTCTTCTGGATCTCGCTGCGCAGCGCCTGCGTGTCTCGAAGCGCCTGGGCCTTGATGTCGGCCACGTCCAGGCGTAGCTGGCTGACTTGCTCCTGCAGGCGCGCGACCTGGATGCTGTCTCGAGTAAGAGGCATGGGGGAACTCGCAATGAAGTCCTCGGCCATGCTCAGGCCCCCTGCCTGATCTGCCAGGCCGTGCCGTCGCTTCGCAGCCTGGCCCACTTGCCGGCCGTGGCCGCGAGGATGGCCGTCCCGGCAGCGCCGCCGGCCAGGGGAACGACGTTCGAACTCGCCGAGTTCACGAGCTGCGCGGTGATCGTGCGCACGTTCAACTCCCGCCCGGGCCATTTCGTCGGGTCGGGTAGCGTGACCGTGCAGGTCGCAGCGACGTTGAAGGTCACGGCGTCGTCCTCCGGATTGATGGTCGCCGTCGACGTGGCCACCGTGCGCTCGCTGCTCTGCCAGCGGTCGAGGGAAACGCCCGTCGAGTTCGCGCCCACGAGGTACTTCTTGCCGCCACCGTCAGGCGTGCAGGTGTTGCCGCGCTCGACGACGCCCGCGACGTTATCGAGGCGGATGGAGTTCGTTCCGTTCGTGAACGTGTTCGCAGCGATCGAGCCGTTGGTGATCGAGCCGACATCGATGCCGGCCACGTAGCAGCACTGAGTAGTCCCGGACGCCACCTCGATGTCGTTGCCGGACATGGTGAACGTGCCGACCGTGAAGCCGGTTGCCGCGCGGATGACGCAGCCGAAGTCCACGCCAGTAGCTGCTCCCACCTTGACCGTGTTGCCCTCCATCACGACGCGGGAGATGTTGTTGTTGAAGGCGAACGCATACGGCCCCGTCTCGAAGCCCTGGCAGAAGTTGCCCGCGATGCGGATCGAGTCGACATCGCTCGGGGTCGCTCCGGAATAGCCCTGGCAGAGGATCGCGATGTTTCCCGGGAAGTCGGTCGAGTTCGTCGGCGACGCATACAGCTGGTTGCCTTCGATGATCGTGACCTTCGGGACGTTCGGGGTCGTCTCCCACTGATGCTGGATGCCGTTGCCGGTCACGTTGTAGCAGCGGTTCCCGATGGCAGTGAGTAGCGGCCCCTGGCAGCGGATGCCGCACATGCCCGTGGGCGTCGAGCTGTTAAGGCCGACCGACATGTGGATCTCGTTGAACGAGAAATTGAACATGCCGCCGACGCCCGGGTGCGTGTTCATGGACGAGCCGTGCATATTGAAGCACTGGTTGTTCAGCGCGTAGACATCCATGCAGATGCCGCCGATCGCGGTGTCCCCCGAGGCATCCACGGCGTGGCAGAGGTCATAGAACTGGCTGTTGATGACCTTGACGTTGGACGTTCCGTAGACCAGGGAGACGCCGATGTTGCCTCCGGTGTAGCTGTCCTTTTTGCAGGTCACGCCGTCCACCAGCACGTCCAGGCACTTGTAGAACTGCATGCCGACGTAGTCGGTCTTGTTCGTCGTGATGTCTCGGACGGTAACGTTGCGGCAGTACCAGAACAGCAGGGCTCCGTGCTGCCGGAGACCCGCGTAGGCGCCACGGAACTCGGCCTTGCCCTCCACGACGATGTTCTCGGCGAACGCCATCTTGCGCACGACTGCGGTATCGGCCGTGTTGTACGTGAGGTACAGAGGCTCGGTGAGCGTCACCGTCTTCGTACCAGTGTTGACCGCGAGGACTTGGCGAAGCTCACCGCAGGGCGTGTTGGTATCGGTCTCATACAGGCGCGTCGAGGAGACTTGCAGCCAGTCGTCCTGCGCGATACCTGTCACATCCGTCAGGACGAGCGCGTTCGTCTGGGCCGCCGCGTTGGCGGTCAGGGAGACCGGGGAACCGATACCGCCCTTGAAGACGAGCCCGAAGCTCGTGTTGCTCCAGGGCGTGTTGACGCCCGGGTTCGGGGTCGTGACGCCAGACAGGTCGAAGATGACGCCGGGGTCGATCACCAGATGCGTATTGCTCTTCGTGCTCAGGATGCCGCTGCCCGTTATCTTGTACGTGCCAGCCATGATCCGAAGCCGGCCACCAACGTTCAGGAAGTTTTGCATGCCTCCCGTGCTGTCGGCAACACCGGTATTGTCTATTCCCGCGAATCCGGAAGTCGTCACAAAGTCGGACAAGCCCGAAGTCACCGTGCGCGCAACAGATCCTGCGTATGTGTACTGGTACTGAACGAGCGCAGCGCCTTGGGCGGGGTTCGCAAGAGCGGCCTGAAGAGCCGAAGAGAACCCGGATCCATCGGTGATGTTGTCAACCGACCAGATGGTGTTTCCGAGCGAGTCCTTGAGGGTGAAGCTGTAGGGGAGACTGCTAATCCATACCTGGGCCTCGCCGCGCGAATTCAGGATGACCGGATTGGTATTCGCAGTTGTCAGCGTTCCATCGGTATACGTGGCCTGCGGAGTGGTCGTGCCGCTTGCGTAGCTGTACAGGAAGCCGCCCGCGATGGGGGTGCCATCCGCGAGCAGAGCCTGGAATCGGCCGTTGGTGAACTGCGACATGGGGGCTCCATGAAAAAGCCCCTCTCGCGGAGGGGCCTAGAATGCAAAAAGCCCGCACGTGGCGGGCTTGGGGGAGTGATGGAAGTTCTGTTCTTGGTGCTGCTTGTCTACGCTCTGATGAACAACAAGCGCCGGTACTACACGAAGGAAGAGCTTGACAAGCTAAAGCGCGAATTTGCCGAAAGAGACGGCGTTCCGGTCATAGAAGATCAGCGCCGTCCCTATCGGTGGTGGAAATTCAGGGTTCGCTAGGCTTCTTCACGATGTCGGAGAGCTTCACCATGCGCTTTTGAGTCGCGCGGAGTTCGGACGAGGCGTTGATCTTTCCGGCGATGTTGCTGCCGATGATGTTGCCGGCAACGGCCCCAGGAACACCAAAGGCGAAGCCACCAGCAGCGGTGGCGCCCTTCTCTACGGCGTGTGTCACACCAGTTCGTAGAAGGTTGTGTTGCTGGGCGAATGCTCCGGGGTAGCTCTGATCCTTGGCGAGGATGTTCCCGGCATCGTTGAGCGTGCCGAACTTCTGGAGTTCCTCCGGTTCGAACACGATTTGCATGCGCTTGGCGTTGTTCGACAGGTATTGGCTGACACCCTTGGCGTTCCACTGCCCAGCCTGCTTGGATCCGATGTCCCTAACGTTGTGGGCGAACTGCGCCTTTATTTCTGCAAGGGCCGCCTGAGCCTGAGGCTGAAGCTCCGAGGGAACCTTCTTCAGCGTGTCTACGATGTGGGCGAGCTGATCCACCGGCATGTTCGTAACCGTGTCGGGAACCTTCTCGGTCGGCACAACCTGGTTCACCCCTCTCCTACCCCCCGCGACGCTGGGGCCGGATGTGTCCAGCAGGTGTGAAATCCCTTTCGGGTTGTCGAGCGTGTCCTTCTTGAGTGCCCAGAGAGAACGCGCTTCACCGTAGATGTCCTCCCCGGCAGAAGACATCACGTCCTCGTCCAGGGCCTGCTTCAGCTTGTTCACCATGCCCGAGTTCTGGGGGCTCCAGTTCTCGTTCAGATACTTGCGCATCGATTCGGCCTGCTGGCCGTCGCTGAAGATCGACCCATCTTCCCTGATGATGTTCAAGCTCTTGGCATAGGACTGGATCGCCTGACGCATCTGCACGCGGTCGCTGTTTGTCGCGAGAGAGTCGTCTCCCAACACCTTTCGGAAGCTATCCAATTGCGTCGGAACACCCTGGGCACGTTCGGCCGCTTCATAGTAGAGGGCTTTGGTCTTGGCGTCGAACCAGTCTGACAGATCGTTCAACGGCTGGAGGATCGCCCCTCCGCGGGAGTACTTGGCCGCTTGGTCATTGAGAGACGAGCCTCCGGTCTCCTGAGAGATCCTGTCCGCATAGTTGGTGATGGCCGCCTTTTCATTCTCCAGCGTTCGACGCATCAACTGCCCAGACGGGTTGTCAACACGGGACATTTGAAAGTCCGTTGAAGCGTCGGAAGCATTCCCGGTGATGGCGCTCTGCCTCGCATCTTCCAGGCCAACATCGCGAAGTACTTGGGCTCGCCGCGTCTGGTCGGCCTGAGGAACACCACCTTTGACATCGGGCGCCGATGAAGCGAAGACGCCCTTTTCAGGCTCGCTGAAGACCGGAGCGGGCGGTTTTCCGGTCACGGAAATTGGCGTTTGCACCCTCTGCGGCTGAGTCACGTTGGGAGTGACTTGCGGCTGGACAATGGTCGCGTCCTCGATCTGGGGTGCGCCGGTAGGCTCGATCCGCGCAGGAGCAGACTCAGGCCTCGTCATGCTCTTGAGAGGAACCTTGGCGAGCTTCGTTACGCCATAGGGGATCAGGGCCTGAGTTCCGATGTCCGCCACCGTGGCAAGGGCCGGACTACCTGACTTGTTAGCAATCTCCCCCATCATCATCCCGGCCTTCCCCGGCCAGTTCAAAGGGTTGTAGGGAGACTCCTGGGCCTTCACCAGGCTCCCGCCTTCAGTGCTTTCGTCAGGGTTGTAGGTGTATTTGCTCTGCGTGTCCTGGATCGCCTTCACGGCGTCGTCCAATGAGCCCCCCTCAATGAGCTTTTGGAGACCGTCGTACCCTCCAAGTACGGTCGCGCCCAATCCGGTGACGCCATGCAGGATGGCCCCGCCCATGGCGGCCTGGGTGTCCAGTTCCCCCCGAACCTGAAGAGGCTTTGGAGGTGCGGCAGGGGCATTGGGGGACGACTTGGCTGCTTGGTCGAAGGCGTCCAATAGGACTGATTTCGGAGAGGTCTTACCCGCGATCTGATCGAAGTCCGCCAGGAGATCGCTCATTTCAGAATCCCCATTCCGACGAGTTGCTCGATCTTGCCGCGCAGCTTAGTGCGGTCGTCAGGGGTGAGCTTCTCCAGCATCGCCTTCCGTCCGGAAGCGTCCGCGCTCTCGAACTGGAACGCTCGAGGATCCATGACGCCTTCCAGCTTCTGGCGAGCAGCGGCATATCCCTGGACATCGCCGACAAGCCGATATCCCTGGAGGGCATTGCGCATCACCATGTTGGCTTTGACCTGGGACGCCACTTGATCCGCAGCCTCAGTGATCGCGCCCTCGCTCATGGTCGAATGCGGACGAGCCGCCATCACCAGGGTTCGCATGGCGTCCGACGTTGCTGGCGTGGCAAGTCCGAGTTGCGCCATGTTCTTCTCTAGGAGGTCTGTGTCCTTCTGGTAGTCGCCTGACGCCTGGCCGCCAAGATGCATCGCGTTCAGCAAGCCCGCAAGATAAGCCTTGCGTCCGGCCTCCGTACCCGTAGCGGCGCCAGGAGCCAGGGACTTGATGTTCCCCGTCAACCCCTCGATGAGCTGGGCTCCTGTCGATGCATCATTCAGGCTAGCGAAGTGGCGGTTCATCTCCTGAACATTGCCCTCGATGCTCTGAGCCTGCCCCGGGGGGAGCCCTGAAGCCACGAACCCGCGCCCCTGGACTTCGCGCAGCTTCGCGGCGGCCTGTTGACGGATGTCGATGGGCTGCTTGCGGTCGTTGGCGATAGAGTTCAGCATTCCAAAGTCGCGCGTGCGATCCCCGCTGAGGTCGAACACCGCATTCCCGCCGCCGGGCTGAGGGCCGAGGTAGCCCGGCTGTCCCTGATCGTTGATGACAGGCGTGCCGGGCGGGAGTTGCTGCTGCTGGTTGGTTCCCGGGATGATGTCTCCGGGAGATACGCCCGTGCCAGGTTTCGTACTGACCACGGCCGATTGCTGTCCGTTCGAGACGGCGATGCCGCCGGGCGTGTTCATGCCCTGCTGGGTGGACGGGGCTTCCGCCATCTTCCCAACATGGCCCAGCGCATCATCGATTGCCTTCTGGTTTCCACCTTGGACCGCGGGGCCAACGGCGGTCGACCAGAAGTGTGTAAGCGCAGGAGACATCTTCTGGAAAGCTGGTGCCGCCGATAGCGCATCCCAAGTCTTTGCAACGACCTCCGGCGATTGACCTTGCAGGGAATATGCGATCTTCCCAATGGCATCGCGCTGAGACTGCCCAACACCAAGCCATGATTGCTTGGCGACATTAGCGGAGTTTTGAGCCTGGAGAACGTTGCTCAGGATCGCTGAACCATTCTTGGGAGCAACAGACATGATGTCCGGGCCAAGCTTGTTGAAGTCCAGATTTCCGTCTGAATCCAGGTAGTTCTTCCAGTTGGCAAGGACGCTGCGCGACGCCTTGGTTTCCTGGAGGTCGATCTGCGACTGCTCATTCGCCATCGCACCCGACTGGATTGCCTGCTGTTGAATCTGCTGATTCTGAAGCGCGGTCTTCATCCCGATCATGTCGGAGATGGTCTTCATCCCGTTAGGGGCTTGGAACCCAAGGGGGATGGATGCATCGATAGGCATATCAGCTCCCGAATCCAGCGATCAAATCCTGACCACTCCCGTAGCCATACGGATCTGAATTGTTCACAGGCATGGTGGTGCTGCCCCGACCCATCTGGTTCATGTAGTAGTAGCCAAGCCCACTGTTCAGTCCTCCGCTGATCGCGTTGGCCACGCCAATCTGACCTGCGGCGGCAGCGTTGCCGGCTCCAGTGATCGTGCCGGCCATGTTCGCGCCGATAGACGCGCCAGTGTTCCCGGCTCCGGCCGCCGCGTTCTCGCCGAGCTGGGACATGCCCATCAGTCTGTTGTATACGTTCGTGTTCTGGGCTTGCCAGCGGTCGAATGCGTTCTGATATCCGGTCGCCGCCATCCCCTGGTTGTAGCCGATAAGGTCTTTCAGGGCCGACCCAGTAAGAACGCCATTTCCGGCCGCTTGGCTGTTTTGAAGCGCTTGCTGTCCTTGCTGAAGCTGGAACTGATAGCCGGGATCCTTGTTGGCAAGATAGTCGGCAGGCGTGAAGCTCTGCGTGAGCTGTCCACCAGGAGCGAGCATGGACGAAAGCGTCTTCCCAGCCGATGTTCCGTACCCCATGTAGGGGTTCAAGTTGGCTTGGTTCTGCTCGTAGATCTGCTGCTGAAGTGCAGTCGCGTTGTTCGCTGCGTTCGCCTGCGTATTGGCGGCGTTGTTGGACGCAATGCCGCCGATGACAGCGCTACCCAGACCGACGATTGCTGCGCCAAGAAAGGCCATCAGAGTTCTCCAGTTTCGATTCGCCGGTCACGTTCCGCCAGCATTTCGTCTGCGATCAAAGCGCCCTCGGAAGGCGTTCGAGGCGTAGCCCTGTCACGAGTCGTCCCAGGGTGCAGGCTGATGCTCATGACGCCCGTGAAATACGCGTCCCACGCCTGCCGGCGTCCGAGACGATTAAGGTCTTCATCGTTCATGGCGGGGTGAGCCTCACAAGGACTTGGATGATGTGGGTCGGGTCGGTGTTCGTCACCGTGAGCGTGAAACTCGACGCGTTCGAGGCATCGACTGCGCTAATCGCGAGGTTCGCAACCGTTCCCGTCCCAAAGGCAATGGCCCCCGGAGTTCCGTATTCGCTGAAAACAGGTGTCGGAACGATGTTGGCCGAAGGGATCGCCTCTTGATAGGCGAATAGCCCGAACTTCGCGTGGTTGCGATTGGCTGGAGAAGTCTTCCAGCGCGTCGTGACCGTCAGCGTGTACCCTTCAGTCGTCGTTGCCCCGATCGGAGGAAGGCTGAAGATCCATGCGAAAGAATCGCCAGGGTTGAGTTCTGTCGTCTGGGTATCAGGCGTCGGAGGGTAATAGAGCCTGCCGTCCTTCTGCTTCAGGAAGCTACGGTTGTCGTAGTTCGTGATACCGGCGACGTTGAGCACCACCAGGTTCGGGATGCTGTCTCGGAGCGGGAAGCATTGAAGAGGCGTCGGGACGTTGGTCGCCTGTCCTCCAACGATCGTGATGTCCGTGACCGGGAAGTCGGGGTTGGAGGTGTTGTTGATGACGATCGCCGAAGTAGGCGTGTCAGGAGGCGTCCCGCCATCATCATGACCGGATGAGTAATCGTTGTTCGTGATCGTGATCGACTGGCTATCCTCGATGAACACCCCGACATCGAGCGGCGCGCCTGACTTCCCCGGTCGGCGATGCTTGACATCTGCGAGTTGGATCGACTTGCACTGTCGAATATCCACGCTGTTCGTGAACGCTCTATCCGAGCACAGGCTGGATACGATCTGGTCTTCGCACTGGAAGAACCCGAAGTTTGGCCCGGCCTGGGTGAACTCGACACGGACACCAACGAAGGTATTAGCGTTGGCGCCCGTTGTTCCATGGATGCCATAGGTCTGGCAATTCGCGACAGATCCTCCCAGCACCTGGCCATCAACAAGGTTCTGGATGCCGATTCCGCATGTGTTGGCTGAAGAGTCCAGCCACTTCAGGGCATGGGTGTAGTTCGAGCCATGCGTTCCATCGGGGCCGAGGGCCGCCTCCCCGATGCCGCTGGAGCAATTCAAGATCGTGCAACCCCAGATCTTCAGGTGGTTGCTGCCGCCTGATACGCCCGGCAAGGTGCTGTCGACGCCATCAATCAGAAGACCAATCATCGTCACCGACCGGACGTTGATTGGAGCACCACCGGAATCGCGCAGGTACCCGAAGTTAAAGACCGCCGTGCACCCAACATCCCCGATGAACGTCGGCAGGATGCGGGGATTGAGCGGGTTGATGTTGTCCGTGTAGGGCTCTCCGGACGCCCCCAGGATCGTGACCCCAGGCGCAGGCATGATGCCGAGACCGGAAATTCTGTAAGCCCGCGGGTTCGCCTTCGCCGAGACCCAGAGACCAGACACAGCAAGGTTCCAGGCCGCCGTGTCATCCGTCCCAGATCGGACGGCTCCGATGTAGGCCGCGTCTCCCATCGCCCCCAGCTGCTCGGCTTCGATGGGCTGATCGAACGGAAGTTGCCAGAAGTTGCCCTCGCCGTCCTGGATGGTGTATTCGTTCTCCGTCCAGTCGCCCGTGGGCAATTTGTAGTACGTCGCCGCACCCTTGCCTAGCTCCGTGTACCCAGACGTTCTGATGGCGTTCGGGATGGCCTGGCCGAGATCCTTCCAGCGAATCTTCCTGATATCCGAAAAGAGCCGAGTGCTGTACGCCCCAGGGGAGACGTTGAGCATTTGCTGTACAAGCTCGTCCACAGCAAACTGGATGGACGCGATCGTCCCCGTCAAGGGCTGCGACAGCCATCTCTGAAAGTCGGGGTGAGGCTTGACAGACTGCCCGCGGGCGTCTATGCCGACATACGGGACAGCCGATATGACCGGAGGGAGAGTCATGCGCCAGTCCCGCCGACCCTGATGCTGCCGCCAACGACATCACGACTCACGGGATCCGTGATGCTCACTTCATAGACGCGATTCCTGGCCCCTCCAAGGCGTCTGAAAATGGCCCGGTTCCGGGTCTCTCCGATTTTCCCGATGGATGCCTGATAGGTGTTCGACCAACCGTTTTCATCACGCCAACGAAGCATGACCTGAGGGTCTGCGCCCTGCCCCGTAGATTGGGCTACACCAGGGGTGAATTCGACCTGTAGGCGGACATGCCGGACACGATTGCGATCACCCTGATCCCACACGTAGGGGGTGCGGCGCATCGAGTACAGCGCTCGGTCACCATCGGTGAAATACTGACGCGACTGCCTCCAGATCTTCCCCGTGGAAACATCTCCCACCAACCTCTGGCCTGCAAAGTTGATGAGGCAGTTAGCCCGGCTGCGATGCAACAGCCCATCGCTCCCATACGATTGCCGCTTGTGCCAGAAATCGGTTGTGAAGTCATAGACCCACGTTACGTCAGCACTTGGGAAGTTGATGACGTAGAACTCATGACCCTCTTCCGTGTAGACGTAGGCCGTGGCGTCACTAATGACCTTGTACTGCGTCAGCGCATAGGAGAACGCGGGGTTGGATATCGATTTGAAGTCGTAGCCCTGCGTCATCACGACGTAGTTGTCACCGCGCTCCGACGTTCCAAGCCAGCACAGCCCATGCCCCGTGCGAACGATCGTCTGGGCCGCGATGCAGCCAACTTGGAGCATGGCCCCTTGAAGGCGGCCGAACGCGAACGTGGTTCCACCTTGGTTGAACCAAACTTCAGTCGTCTTCTCTCCGACAAGCCACAGTTCGCGCTTGTCCTCGATCATCGTCACGAGATTGTCCGGAGCGTCGTCTTTGAGAGCGAAATACGTACCGTCGAACGGATCGGTTCCGTTCCAGTAAACCGGCGTCGTGTTGAATTTCTGAGTCCCTGCCGAGTTGAAGATGATCCATCCGTCAACCGACATTAGGCGAGTTGGGTTGATGACGTTGGTATCGGTCACCTGGCGAAAGACACTGGTCTTCGTCAGGTAGGCATACATGGAGACCCCATCAACGATCACCAGCACGCCAGCGACGCCGTTATCGCGCATGCAGACGGCACCCGAACTCGATGCCATCGTCCCGACTGCGGTTAGTGTGAACGTGGCATAGGCGGTTGCCGTTGCCGGGGTGGCGATCGTCACCTTGACCACCTGAGTTCCGATGACGAGGAATGCCACGGTTCCGCCGGGCATCACGTGCCCTCCTCGAACCTCACCCGTGAATCCCGAGGTGACTGCCTCCTGAAGGCCTGGGCACCCCAGCAGGGCGACAGGAGACTTGGCTTGAGGATTTCTGTCCGTCTCGACATACCAGCCGACCAGATCCTGGTCGTCCTGAAGCGGGTTCGCCGCTTCGTAGGCGCCACCAATGAAATCCCAAGCCGACATTTAAAATCCGCCGCCAAGGATCCAGCCCGCGTCATTGGACGAACGCGAGGAGATGGAGGCCACATCAAGGACAACCTCGGATTGAGGCTGCATGTTGGTCGACTTCAAGACCTTCTTGAGACCCTTGGCCATCTGGGCTATCGGCAGCAAGATTTGCGGATCGGTGCCGTACTCGGGCGCAAGCATCACGGCCAGGTTGTATTGCAGGGCCAGGAAGTAGCCGGGAGGCAGGGCCAGCGTGTCCGCCAAGGCGAGGTTCGACAGAACCATGTCCGACCACATGTGGAACTCACCGCCGGAGGACGGGACGGGCCAGAAGAACAGCTGCGCCAGCGGAAAGCCAGTGTTGTAATAAGCCATCTTCGGCCACGGGCCGGGCTGGCTCTTCAGGCCCAAGGCGGTGTACTTGTCGGTGGAAATCTCGTTGCACGGGAAGTCGACCGCAGACCCGCTCGTCGTGAGCCGGGTGTACATGTTGGTGATGCGAAGAGGGCGCGTGATGTTCACGTCACCGCCGGCACCAATCGTGTAGACATTCTTGCCGGGGATCAGTGAGAACACGGTCTCAACGTTGTTGTAGACCGCAAGGTGTTCATTCGACCAGATGTCGATTAGTCCATTGAGGACAACCAGTGCGTCGTTTGCATCCGACGCGGGGATGGTCTCGCCGGGGGCGAATTCACCGAGCTTGCGGAGGGCACCCTGGATGATGTCGAGAGCGGTAGGCATGTTCGGTGTACTCGGTAGCGGTTCGACGATCGAATCGAAAGACGCCGCCATCGGAGACAAAATATCGTCGTCGCCGCTGCGGATGTAGTAAACGCCGTCATCCGACAACGCGAAGCCATCGGGAGCCGGCGAAACACCGGTCGCATCGAGTGCGATGCCGTAGGTTGTTCCCCCTGTCCCTGGGGTGTGAAACTCCCACCAGGCCGATGTCAACTGCCGCTGATAGGCGGTATGCAGCATGGCGTTCATCACGCGCCGGTCGGTGTCTTGTGAGATCCGGGCGCCAAGCTGGTTGATGTACGCCGGGACGTTGTTTGAATCCCTGAAGTCGGCAACCTGGTTGACGCGATCGATAGCGCTCTGGACGGGATCCGGGTTGCTCGCGAAGTTGAAGACATCCGCCGTGACGATGATGTCGGTACGCCCGCCGGTCAGGACTGCAAAGGAAAGCTTTCCGGGTTGGTAGCTGTTGCCGCCCGTGATGACAACCATCTGCGGATCAACCGCCTTGATGGCGTCATACGCCTGCTCGTCGAACGTCCGGATGTCGGTGTCCGTGAAAGGAGCGTCAGGATCTGGCTCGACCAACGGCCCGATGCCGCCGATCATGTCGCAGTCAAGAAGCTGCCGCGTAAGCTCGGTCAACGCCTGGAAGTGCTCAGCCCTCCGCGCTGGATCCGTAAAGACGTTGCGTCCATGCGGCCACGAGCCAGTTGGATCAGGCGCGGCGCAGTAGATCCCGAGCGAGCTATCGTCTGGGTCGTAACCCAGCCGGTTGCACTTCGAGTGCATCTCGATGAACGACCAGATTCCTTGCGCAGCATTCGCCTGCACCCTGGCGCGAAGAACGGCGATGAAGGCCGGGTTCAGGTTCCCGGGCTGTCCCGCCATGTAGGCGTCTCCAGCGGATCCGTTTTCCCTGAAAGGGAACTCGATGCGCTCGAACCCATAACGCCGCGCTTTGTAGCGGGTGGCATCTCCGGCCTTGAACAGCTCCCATCGACCGTTGATGCCGAGACGGACGAACCTCCGGCCGTTCGGCAGGATCAAGTCCTTGCCGGAGACGCGTAGCCTGGACATTTCAGGCCGTCATCACGGCTTGAACTAGCGCGGCGGCGGATTCTCCTGACTTCTGGTACAGCGTCCCGACCGGATGCAGGCTATCCGACATCCATGCGCGGTTGTTCGCCTGCTCCCAGGTGCTGATCTTCGTCCACACGTCGTCGCATACCAGACCGTACTTCGCAGCCACAGCGACAGTAACGTCCCGATAAGCCTTCTGCATCGTCAGATTGCGAATCGAGTTTTGGCTTGGGTAGTGCGTGCGGAGGATGATGTTGATGCCAGCAGCAAGCAGCTTCTGAACAATCGACTCCAAGTCGGCTTGGTAGGTCGCCGGGAACTGGCCGCCAACCGTCGCCGATGGGCTACCCGTCTGGTCTCCTGCGTTGTTGTACTCATTGATGCCGGGCTGCATCACGACGAGATCCGGGTTCAGCGCGATAAGAGCGCTGAGGTTAGACCAGGGGGCGGTCTGGGACTTCAAATCGCTACAGCGACTGCTGGGCCACCCAGCGTTGTAGACGCGCACCGCGGGCCGGGTGGAGTCATATGCATCCAGCATGCAAATGACGACAGCACCACCGCCGCCAGCACGCTGGATGTTCCAGAAGTTGATGGTTGGCGTGGCGACTCTGAGCGTCGCCTTCACGAGCGCAGCAGTGCCAGCCGAACTCAGGCCCGTCAGGCTTTCGGCGCTGCCGGTCTTCGTGATAGACCAACTCGTGGAAAGCCCCACGTCCTGCCGATACCAGACTTCGAGCGTGTCGCACGGCTCGAAGGGGCGGTAATTGAAGGAGTTGGTTCCCGTAGCGCTCAGGGCGTTGGCGCCGAGCGTAAGGACGTTACCGGCGGCCAGGGAAGTCCACCCAGCATTGAGCGTACCTGTCCGGCCCGTGTCGTAGTCAGCTAGCGTTGCGACGGTCGTGCCGTCCTGCTTGAAGAAGTTGCTGACGTTGTTGTCCCCGCACTGCGCAGCATCAAAGACAGGCAGATCAGAGGATTGCAGAGAGGCCGCGAACCAAGGAACCGTGCTTGCGGGCCGGCAACCCTCTACCGGATTCGGGTAGGTTCCGGCTGCATAGGCGCCGGCCATCGTGGAGTCTCCGAGCATCACCAGCTTCATGAAGCCCGTACCCGCCCGGACGGATGCATACGCCGCCCTGGATCGGGCGTAGTTCGTTCGAGTGAACGAACCTCCGATGACTGACGGGCTGATGGATGCGCTTCGCCCAGCGATGCTGAGCGCAGTAACGCTTACCGAGGGATCGGCGCCAGGAACGGCTTGGGCCGGCTGGTAGTTGATATTGCTCGAAGACGAGGGGCCGCCGTTCACGCTGGGCATACGTGCTCCAAAAGAAAAAGGCCCCCGAAGGGGCCTGTAAGACCAAGGAGAAAGCGGTTCAGAAGCTGTTCAGGTAGCCACCGGTCGGCAGCGCGGCGAGCGGCTGCGGACGGTTCACTTCGAACGTGTACACGCCCGCCGGAGGGGTGAGAGAGCCCGCCGTGACGTTGGCCCACACGACTTGCACCGTGTCGGCGGCGGTCACCGAAGCGCCCACCACAAAGACACCAGCAGGAGTGATCGCAGGCGGGGACACCGCACTGATCTGGTCGCCGACGATGACGCCGAGGCCGGCGATCGTGAACGACTGACCGGCAGTGGTCACGGTCGCGACAGCCGCTGGCGTGATGCTGGCGCCAATCAGGGCGTTCTTCTGGATATTGCCGATGGAGGCCTGGGGCTGCGGGGTCGCAGTGATCGCCGGCCCGGGATTGCTCGTAGACATGTGAGTTTCCTTTCAGGAATGAAGAAAGGCCCCGAAGGGCCTATTCCTTAACCAGCGACGCGCGCGGCCAGCTCGCGGTAAAGCGGGGCATAGCCGTACAGGACATCCAGACGGGTCGGCAGGGCATCGTTATTGATTGTGTATTGCCTAACGACTCGGATGCTCATCCCGACATCCTTCGCAGCCGCACGAGCAGCCATGTCCACACCGCCCGGGAGCGGCAGGTCGGCCGACACCAGGGTGTAGGCATCCTTGTGGAAGGCGAGCGATTGCGGGCTGTTCTGGTTCGAGGCAAACAGCGTGATGCCTGCGGAGTTGGCGGGGGCGGCGCTGACGTTCTGGAACTGACCACCCGAGATCACGCACGAGGCCACCGTCACCTGGAGCAGGCCGGAGCCGTCTGAGGTGTAGGTGCCGCCCGTCACGTTGCCGAAGATGTCGGTCGTGGGGGCGAACGTGCCGTTGGAGGGCGTGCCAACCGGCGGGCGAACCACGAAGTAGCGCAGTTGCTTGGTGGTCTGGCGGTTCTGCGGGTTCACCATGAACACGTTCGCCATCGTGAACACGTCGCCGACGTTCAGGACAGCGGTGGAGGCCGTCCAGCCCTTCGTCTGAAGGGTGCCGGTGTCGGCCCAGCCCGAGGTCAGCAGCGCAGACGACGTGCCGGTGGTCGAGAACTGCGGAGTACCGGCCAGGGTCGCGAACTGCTGGTTCGAGATGTTCTGATCCATGTACCAGTCGAAGCCGACCGTCTGGCGAGACATCAGGCCCTTCTTGTACTGCTCCGAGATGGCGATCTGAGGATTGAAAAGGCCCGTCAGCGCGCCGACCATCGAGGCCTGCGAGAACTGATCCAGTACCATGCAGCGGTTGCCATCGCGCGGAGTGGCCTCCGTGTCCAGCAGAGCGCCAGCCGTGAGGAACGGCGCCAGCGTGGTCGGGGAAGTGCCCGCCGTGCCGACGATGTTGGCCGTGTTGACGCGCATGAAGGCGGCCAGGTCGGCGTCCACACGGTTGGCGATGGCGGCGATCTTCGGCTTGAGGACTCGCTGCGAGAACATGTCCATCGAGAGCAGCAGGTCACTCGTGATGAACTGCGTATCGATGTGGAACTGGTTGGTCAGCGACACCGCAGTGCTGCCTTCCACGAAGTCTTCCACGTTCAGCGCGGGGCCGGCCGTGCCCTTGAATCGACCCGGGCGACGCACGTTGATCGTGTAGCCGATCTTCGCGCCATCGACGCCGAAGCGGTCGTCGTACTCGCGGTTGACGTGCTTGGAAAGCACGCACTCGTTTTCGAGAATCATCAACGCTTCGTTGGTGATCTCGCTGATAGTCAGCAGATTGTTTGCCATGTCTGTAGCTCCAAACAAAAAGCCCGCTCAGTGGCGGGCTTCGTGGGGATTGACAGGGCTCTTCAGCGTCGTCCGGAACTCTCTGCCTGGCGTCGGGCGCGGTACTCCTGGAAGGATTCCGCTGGCCCCTGCGCTGTTGCAGGAGAGGATTTCACCGGATCAGTTGGCTTCGGAGCCCTACTGATGGGGATAGGCTTCGGCGCGGGTTCGTCCATCAGCTCACGCTCGAGATCTTTCAGGTAGCCGACTGCATCGATTGCATGCATGCGGTTGACCTTCTTGGCCTCGTCGGGGTGCTTGGCGAAGAAATAGGCCATTTGCGGCCCACTCTTGCTTCGCATTAGCGCCTGGCTCACCACGTCCGACACCTGGATGTCCGAGGCGTTGATCACGTCCTCGAAATCCTCGATGTCAGCTTTCGCGGCTTCGCAGCGCTGCTCCCATTGCTTCGTGACTTGCTCGAATTCAGCCTTGGCTTGCGCCTCGGCCTGTTCGCGCTCTCGCTTGGCAATGCGTTGGTCGGCCTTCCAGTCCGTGAGCGCGTCCTCGTACTCCTCCTGAGAGGCGAACTTGGTTCGCTCGGGCCGGTCGTCCAGCTTGATGGGCTCTGCCTTGACTTGAAGAGCGTCCAGCTTCGCGCGCAGCTCGTCGGCTTCTCGCCTGGCCGTTGCGGCAGCCTCTTCGGCAGCCTTGCGGTCAGCAATTACCTCTTGCATGCGTTCACTGAACAGCTTCTTCTTCGGCTTCTGCCCCTCGTCCTGCTTTTCATCGGCTTTCGCCTCTGGATCCGCTTTCGGGGGATCTGCCGGAGCAGGAACGAGTTTGTCCAGCGTGGTTACGCGAGACATCGATGCTTCACGCGCATCAGTCGGTGCCGTTTGGTTGGCTTCAGGCATGGTTAACGTCCATGGGTCGATCCCGGAGGCCCCGGGGAGGCTTATCCCGATACGTTCGGGTAACGGTCACGCCCTAGTCGGGCGGTTGGAGTCAGGATTCCCGCGCTGAAGGGCTTGCTTGTGTGCAATCTCCAGATTCGTGCGGGCATCGATGATGGTTTCTTGCAGGGACGTGGTGTCACCCATGCGCTCAAGCTCAAGCTTCGTGCGCAGATCACGCTGTTGGCGCTCATCAAGCCCAAGCTCCTTGAGAGCAACTCGGTGCGTCTCGTGCTCTTCGACAAGAGCGGCCTTCTTGAGGTCGCCTTCGGACTTGGCCTGGACGCCGAATACGTGTGCCTGCTTCTCCATCGTGAGCTGCTGAAGCTGCTTCTGGGCGTTCTGCAACTGCCCTTGAAGCTGCACAATGAGTTGTTTCGCCTGAGGATCCAGATCCTTGGGAAGATCCTTGCCGATCTGGGCCATCGGGTTCGCAGCAGCCATTCGGTCGGCGATGTCGGAAGCCCCAGGGTTGTCCGACTGGCGCATGATGAGGTCGCCAGCGACTTCGAACAGCGGCGGGAACGCCTTGCCCATCTCCAGCATGAACGCGAAGGCTTCCTCGCGCTTCGTCTGGTAGCCCGGGCCGGTCTCCATCACCACGTCATAGAGGCCTGTGGTGACATCGTTGAGCACCGAATCGACGGTCTGCTCGTTGATGGTCACCGTCTCGGGCTTGTTGTCTTCCCCGATGATGCGAATGACCCGCTGGGTGTCGTAGTAGACCGGCACCCAGTCCACAATCATCTTTCCAACCGCCCGGATAGTCCGGGTCAGGTTGTCGTAGAAGTGGAAGTTGGAGAGGTCGGACTGTTGCTGGCGCTGTTGCACCATCGTTCCCGATGTCTCATTCCCTTCGGCCCCTAGCGCGGGGTCGAACATGCCCGCTACGGCCTTCATGTCCTCCGAGGCGCCCATGGCTGCATTCACGGAGGCAGCAGGGATGGCCTGGGGTTGCTGGCGCTGCGGCGGCGGCAGAACGGTCTGCCCGTCGTCCGCCGTGATCGGCTTGTACTTGAGGCTCGAGTAGTTCTTGGAGTTGGCGGTGTTCCACTCCTGCTCGTGGCCTTCATCCTGGCCTTCCGCCATGACCCACGGAGCCTTGGGGGCCAGCGCAACGACCTCCGTCTCCTGGGTGCGCCAGAAGTTGTACATGCGCTGCGGATCCTTGAGTTGGCGCACCATCCCGTAACGGATGGTCTTGCCGTTCTCCATGATCTCCGCGCCGTACACCGGGAACACCGGGACGCG
>Ga0105248_10002062_pt1 | contig 22266 bp, 43 predicted proteins | sample KBSS34metaG_FD_81524 | JGI IMG/M metagenome (GOLD analysis project Ga0105248, IMG submission 81524) | Switchgrass rhizosphere microbial communities from Kellogg Biological Station, Michigan, USA - KBS S3-4 metaG | ecosystem: Host-associated > Plants > Roots > Rhizosphere > Soil | place...
GTGTAGGTGTAGGTGGCGGTGCCGGCCCGGCGTTCGACCCGCAGATGGATCAGCCGGTGGCCTTCCAACTCGGTCGCCGCCAGCAGCGCGTCCAGTTGTGTCGCGGGGACGTGTTCGACGTTGAAGAAGCGCCGCGACGCCTGCTCGTCCGCCATCAGCCCTTCGCTTTCTTGCGGGGGCGGCCGCCGAGCTTGCCATTCTCCCGCGACGCGGGACTTTTCTTCCCTTTGCCGGCGAGCCCGCCGAGGCGGCCCAGGGCGACGGCGTTCGGATTTTTGCGCTTCGCCATGCAGACACCCTAGCACGAGCGCTATAGGTTTGCCTACCAGATTCGGTGCTTGACAGCGCTATAGGTTTTAGAGGATACTTCAGGAAGTCGAAAGCGGCACCGGCCGACGCTACCAACGTCGAACCGGCGCCTAACCCGTCCACCGAATGGAGTCGGTCGCCGGGCTGCCCAAGATTCTAGTGGGGAGCCTAGCTACCAGCAAACGAGGCCCCTCACATGAAGTTCCCGAGCTTCCTCCGTCCTGAAGTCTTCCCCTACGCCTCGGTCGAGATCATCCCGGCCGACCGGCTCACCGCGCGCCTGACCGACAGCGCGCCGCCCGTCCCGGTCATGGACTACCGCCTCTACGTGCGGCAGGCCTCGGGCGTCGAGCAGCTGTTGTCCTTCACGACGGCGTCGAGCCGCGGGCTGGCGCTCATCGCCCTGGTCAAGCAGCCCGTCGACCTGCGGACTGAGGACGTGCCGGCGGACCTCGACGCCCACGATGGGCCGGCGTGCGGCCCGAGCTGCTTTCACCCCTACCTGACCGACGACGACGACCGCGAGGAACTCAGTGGATCCACCTGCGGCGCGGCCTGCGGCTACTGCGGACGGTGCTCGTGATGCCCAACATCAACGACGTCTTCCCGAGCCGCTACCTGAAGGCGCACGAGCTCCAGGGCGCCGAGCCCGTTGTCACGATCGAGCGCGTTGAGTTCGAAGCGATGGGCCGGACGCGCGAGGTCCTGCCCGTCGTCTACTTCGTCGGCAAGGTCAAGGGCCTGAAGTTGAACAAGACGATGGCCACGGCGATCGCCGCGATCGCGGGCTCGGACCTGACGGAGAAGTGGACCGGCGTCGCGCTTTGCCTCTACGCCGCGTCGGCGGAGTTCGGCAAGCAGGCCTATCCGGTCGTGCGCGTCAAAGCGGCGGCGCAGCGCACTGCGGGCCCGCGGCGGATGAACGGAGTCGCGTCATGAAGGCGACGACGACGCGGCGCGACGGCGCGCAGGGCCGGTTCTACGAAGTCGACGGCGTGCTGCTCCCGAGCGTGACGAACATCCTGACCGCGATCGCGAAGCCGGCGCTCATCCCGTGGGCGGCGAACCAGGAGCGCACGGCGGTGAGTGAAGCCGCGGCGGATCTCTACGCGTCGTGGGCCACGCAGGCCGAGCGCGTGCAGCTGCCGCGGGCGGCATATCTGTCGACCTTACTCGCGCGGCTCGGCTCAGTCAGGGCGCATCAGAAGACCTTAGCCGCGGCGGGCGACATCGGCTCCGAGACGCACAAGCTCATCGAATGGACCATGCGCACGGCGCTCGGCGCCGAGGCGGGGCCCAAGCCGATCGTCTGCGCGGCGGCGCTCTGGGCGTTCACGGCGTTCGAAGCGTGGGCGGCGAGCGTGAAGCTCAAGCCGGTCTTGATTGAGCAGACCGTCTATTCGAAGGTCCACGGCTTCGCCGGCACGATGGACGTCCTCGCGCGCGTGCACGGCGTCTTGACCTTGGTGGATTTCAAGACGGGGAAGGGCATCTACCCGGAGGCGCACCTGCAGAGCGCCGCGTACAGCGTCGCCTTGACCGAGATGGGCTATCTCGCGCCGGCCGCGGCGCTCATCGTGCGACTGCCGAAGCTCGAGACGGACCCGGGCTTCGAAGTGCGCACGGTGCCGCCGGTCGCCGAGCTGTTCCCCGTCTTCCTCGCGGCGAAAACACTGTGGCAGTGGAGCGCGGGCAACGACGCGGCCTACCGCGCGAAACGGAAGGTCGCATGACGATCACCGCGCGGATCGCCCTGGTGACCGCCGCGATCGCCGAGCTCGAGGCGCAGCTCGCGACGCTCAAGGCCCTGCAGGCCGCCGTCGCCAAACGGAAGGGCGGGCGCTGATGCCGATCGACTACTCCGGGCTCGCCCTCCCGAAGCCGACGCCGCGCGTCGTCGACCGGATCGCCGTGAAGCGGGACCTGGCGCAACAGGAGCGCACCTGTCGCCGGCACGTGCGCCGGCGCGAGGACGGCCGCTGCCGCGCCTGCGGCCGGCGCCCGCAGCACATGCACCATCTCGAGCGCCGGAGCCGGGGCGGGAAGTGGCGGCCGGAGAACGTCGTGCACACGTGCGTGGCCTGTCACCAGTTTGCGCACGCGGCGCTCTTGCACTTTGCCGGCAATCCGGAGCCGGGGCACCGCTTCACCGTCACGAGCACCGGCGCCGCGGCCGATCACCTCCGGCGTGGACCGGCCGGGCGGTGAGGGCGGCTACTTCGCCTTCGTCGTCGTCCGCTCAGGCGTCGGCGTGTCGATCAGCGGCAAATACGCCCCGTCGGTCACGATGAAGTCGGCACGCTTCACCTCGCCCAGAAACCCGTCGGTGCCGGCGACGAGCAGCACGGTCGAGGCCCCCGGCATATCGCCGGGCGCGATGGCGCGGCAGGGCACCCCGTTGACGGTGCCGTGGATCGCCGTGGGGAAGGACCCGCCCCAGGTGATCCGGTTGCTGGTGGTGGTGGGCTCGACGTTCAGCTTGTAGTCGCGAAGAGACTTCATGCGCACACCTCCTGAAACCGATTGGGAGTAACGGTTCAGGAGAGTACTCCCGTCTCCGGAAAGTTGCAGCGAAAGTTGCAGCGGTCGAGATTCAGGCGCAGATCCTCGATTTGCGGCAGGCCTCCTAAGCGGGGGGCCGCCGGTTCAATTCCGGCCGGGCGCGCCATTCTTTCAGCGTTTCTCCGACTGTAACTGACAACCGGTCCCCATCTGACCCCATCTCGGCCCGTAAAAAGTTGCCAGAAAGTTGCAATCTCAGCGGCGCGGTCGCTTCCGGGGCCGGTGCGCCTGGTTGAACGCCGCGGCCGCCCGGGCGACGCCGGCCGCCACGGCCGCCTGCATGTAGCGCTCGCTCGTCTTCAGCGACTTGTGCCCGAGGTATTCCTTTACGGCCTTCAGGTCCCGGGTCAACCGATAGATTTCGGTCCCCAGCGAATGCCGCAGATCGTAGGGCCGCACGTCCGGCACGTCGGGGAGCTCGAGGCGGACGCGCGCGATCGCGGCGTGCCAGCGCCGGCCGAGGGTCGAATTCGAGAACCCGCCCCACGCCTGTTGCCGGTCCATCTCGCGCAGCGCGGCTGTCCCCTTCGTCGTCAGCTTGATCACGCGCGTCGGGATCTCGTCGCCTTCGCCTTTCGCGCGGCCGCGGATGGTGAGCGTGCCGGCTTTCCGATGCCAGTCCTGGCGGCGGTCGATGCGCTTCAGTTCGCTGTGCGCGACGCCGAGATACGCGATCGCCTTCAGGCGCGCGCGAGACTGCGAGGGGACCATCGCGCGAAAGACGCGCTCGAGCAGTCGGTACGGCCGCCCGCGAGGCAGCGCGCCGGCTTCCTTGAAGCGCGGCACATCGCGCAGCGGGTTCTTCGCGCTCTTGCCGTCCAGGCGGTGCCAGAGGTGCATCAGCGCCGTGCGCCGGCGATTACAGGTCCCCGCCTCGAGACCGCCGGCTCTCCAGTCGTTCAGGATCAGCGCGAGCTCGCGCGCCTTCACCCCGCGGCGCGGCCGCTCGGCGCCGAGCGCGGCGACCCAGCAGCCGAGATCGTAGGTGCGCTGATCGATCGTGGGCATCGCGGACACGAGCACGAGATAGTCCTGGACGTCGGCGGCGAGGCTGCCGCTCGGCGGCAGGTCCTCGTCGACGCCGAGCTGCTGCGTGCGGATCTTCGTGCGCTCGTCGTGGCGCCAGTCCTTCAGGACCTTGAGCGCGGTCTCGGCGGGGAATGTCTTCCCGAAGTACTGCCCGTGGACGCGCCCATAGACGCGCCAGCTGCCGGTCGCCGTGCGGCGGATCCCCTTCGGGGGTTTCACGGCTCCAACTGGTCGAGCATCTCAGCGACGATGTTTTCGATCACGAACACCAGTTCCGGCTCCTTTGTGATGAGCCGTTGCAGCAGATTGCCGAGGCGTTCGGGGTGATCGGGCGGGCGGGTCCAGGGTGCGCCTTTCCTTGACCGCTGCCACCTCGCGCATAACTTGAGCGCGTAGGCTGCCACTTCTTTGTGCCGGCGCGGGCGGAACGGAATCAGCTTGGCCAGAGGCTATCGTCGGAGCAAGGGGACGGCCGTCAGGTTCCTTGTGGTTCGTGGCCGATCCAGCGCTTACAGTCTTGACGGGGTGCGAGTCTGAGACACCCGGCTGACGAATCGCGTCGTCGATTGCCTCGCGCAATTCCTGGATGTAGGCGTTGAAGCCATCGAGCGCGGTCACCGACGCCGGGCCGATCTCGTCCTTCTGATTCAGCCACTTACTGAACGTGCTCGGCGCCATGTCCATCTTGGCGGCGAGAATTTTCTGACTGCACCCAAGCGTGACGAGGCGCAACGCCCGTTGCCGTAACCACTCGTTCGTGTCCACCACGCACGACGGTAGCAAGAGGACCGCGACCGCGCGCGCGGAAACCGCTCCGGTTTCTAGCATTCACCACATAGTGAAGGAACTTCTTGACGCGTGATACACATCACGATATGTTCCCCACAGAAATCATGCCGAAAAACCTCGCCTTGAAGATTGCCATCATCGAGAGCGGCCGGTCGCAGGTTGACATCGCGAAGGAAGTCGGCCTCCACGACACGAAGTTGAGTTTCATCGTGAACGGACACCGTGAGGCGAGCCCGGCCGAACGGAAGGCCCTGGCGCGCGTTCTGAAGCGCAAACAGGCGGACTTGTTCCCAGAGGCGATCGCGTCATGACGCCGTCGGCGCCGATAAAAGGCCCCGCCGAGTGCGTCTCTGGTTGGCGGGCGGCGAAGTTCGGCCAACATGTTGGCCGCCCGCAGTCTCTGTGCACGCGGTGTACCGCATGACGCCGCGGCCCGCGCTCGCGCTGCCGCCGAAAACGCTCGTGCTGCGTGACGTCGCCACCTATCTCGGGCTCGGATCCCCGCAAGCGGCCGAGCGCTGGCTGAAGGCGCACCAGGTCCTCATCTTCAAGGATCGCCTCGGCTACTGCCGCGCCTACGTCAAGGACATCGACGCCGCGAATCTGCGATCGGCCGCGGAGGCGCTCGAGGCGCCGCGCCGGCTGCGGGACGCGTCATGAGCCCGCCCGGCAACCACAAGACCGGCGCGCAGCGCACCCTGAAAGCGGTCCAGCGCCGCGCCTGGCTGCTCGCCCATCCCGCGCTGCTGACACGCCTCCCGGGCCGGACGCAGAACGTCGAGGGCGACCACGACGCCGCGCTCGATGAAGCGGTGCGCGGCATGAAACTCGAGCGGCTCTACGCGCCGACGGCGTCGGCGACGAACGCCAGATGGTGGATCCGCGGACTGGTCGACGACCTGAGGAAACCTGAGGGTGCGGAGCAGGCATGAAAGACGAGGACAACGACGGTCAGGCGCGATCTTCACCCGCTATGGAGCGCGGAACTGGAGACCTCGCAGCGGCGAGGCCGACCGCGCCGTCAGTCGCCCGGAACGGAAAGACGCGGCAGGTGACCGGCGTGGCGTCGAGTACAGATCTTCTCTCCGCGCGGAAGCACGGCTACGGCTCGAAGATTGAGATCGGGACGTACTTGTTCACACCGAAAGGTCCCGTGAAACGGCGAGAGGACGTGCGGCGCATTCTCCTGCGCGGCGTGCCGTGCCCGCTCTGTCGCGGCCCGCTCTATCGCCTCGACCCGAGAGACGGCACGCCGTCCGGGCGGGTCATCGCCATCCGTCGAGAGACAGCTGAACAGGTCGACGTGGTGCTCGATCCCGTACCTCCCGATCAGTGGACGGGGCACTGCTGGCGGTGCCGCGTGGGGTTCGGGGTGCCGAAGGCGTCGGTCCGGAAGGGTGCCCGCGTCACGACGATCGCCGATGCGAGGTCTCAGGGGTCGCCGGGTGTGGATGGAGGAGATCGCGCCTGATCGTCGTCGTCAGGAAACTGCACTTCGCTGATGCAGTTTCGGGAGTACGTGAGGAACAGGGGAGGACCGCAGCCGAGCGGACAGCAGCAACTGCGGCCCCCGGGCAACACGAACTCAGCCAACAGGGAGGGCCGAGCCCATGCGTAACGAAATTCTACCAGACGACCAAAAGCCTAGTGGTCCGACAGATCGCCGGCCACAACCTAGTGGGGCGAAAGAGGACGACTCCCCCGTTACATCTCACTCTGCGACCCGACCGATCGGTTGCGTACACGCTCGCCAAATCCTTGGCTACGTGCGTGTTAGCACGGAAAAACAGGATCTATCCTTGGACGCGCAAACGGAGAAAATCCGGACGATGGCGCGGCTGCAGGACGTGGAGGTGGCAGACGTGATTCTCGACAGCGAGTCAGCGAAGACGCTGACGCGCCCCGGCATGGCGTGGCTCCTGGCGCAGGTGGCCGCCGGCGCCGTTCGGATGGTGATCGTCGCGAAGCTCGATCGCCTGACGCGCTCCGTCAAGGATCTGGGCTATCTGCTCGAACAGTTCGCGCGCCACGACGTCGCGCTCGTGAGTGTCGCCGAAGCGCTCGACACCGGCTCAGCGCATGGCCGCCTGATTCTCAACATCCTGGTCTCGGTCGGGCAGTGGGAACGGGAAGCGATCAGCGAACGGACCCGCGAGGCCCTGCAGCACAAGAAGGCGAAGGGGGAGCGCGTCGGCACGCTGCCGTATGGCCTTCGGCTGATCACCGGCGACCCGAAGCACATGGAGCCTGCCCCGATCGAGCAACGCATCCAGGCGACCATGCGCGAGCTGCGGGCGCATATGCAGACGTTCCGGCAGATCGCCGCCGAGCTGAACTCCCGAGGGTTCACGACGCGGCGAGGGACGCCCTGGCGCCGTGAGTACGTCGCGCGGCAACTCCGGAAGGTCGCCGGATGACCAGCGAGCGCTTCGCCTGGTCGTGGTTCTGTGAGACGTGCCGCGCGCGCGGCACGCTGATGATGCCGCGGCGGATCGGCGGCTACGAGGGCGCGACGCAAGTGCTCGAGGCGCATCGCGCCGCGTCGCCGCAGTGTCGCGGCGGCGTCGACACCGTGCGTGTCGGCGAACAGGTCAAAGAACCGCCGCGAAACCGGAAAGGGATGCGCGGCGCGTTCGCGAGCGGGCGGAAGAACAATTGAGCCTCGAGAAGGGACGCGCTGGGCGCTTGGACCGCGTGCGATCGGTCTTCATTGACAGCACGGGCCTTGTCCGCCCGCGCGCCGCTCGCAACCAGCGCGTCCCGGAGACATCGTGATGACACCGATGGCTGAGACGATTGACCCGCCGGAGATTGTTGTCCGTAATCCCGTCACCGGCGAGACCTTCACCCTCACGCCGACGCCGTCCGAGTGGCTCGACTGGCGGGCCTTCATGGACGCCAACGGCCTGACACTGGAGCAACTGATCAACCGCGCCCTGGAAGACTTCTTGCTGAGTAACGAGATCGATGGCTGATCCGCATTGGCGCGCGCGATTGGCGGAAGTGCAGGACCTGCTCCTGGTCGCGCATGACAACGACGACGTCGTGCGCGCGGTCCTGTCGCTGACGAACATTCTCAGCGACGAGTGGGCGCGGCAGGACCAACCGCTGCTCGACGCGGCGCCGGACCTACTCGAGGCGTGTCGGCGGTTGTTGAAGTTCAACGAGGAACTCTGCGTGGACGTCAACGTGTCGACGCACTATCCGAGCGCAGACTTTGCGCGCGCGGCGATCGCGAAGGCGGAAGGGCGGACCTGATGGCGCAGGCGGTCTATGCGTTGTCGTCGACGCTGTTGAAGGGACCGCTGTTCGCGGTGGTCGTCACCGAGGCCGACGACCGCGCGCCGTTCGTGCCGCGCGTGGTCGCGGACCATGATGCGACGCACTGTGGCTGCACGGCGTGCGTCACGCTGCGACAAGGGAAGCTGAAGTTATGAGTGAGGAAGGCGAGTAAGACGTGAGTTAGAACCCGATCCCGCGCTCGTGCGACCGATTTGCTGTGGCAGGCAACGTCGACACGAGCGCGGAAACAGGATGTGGCGGAGTGAACCCTCGTGGAATGGATTCACAGTGTGACGACGTCAGAATCGCACGATTTCCTCTATGACGGAAGCCCTCGCGGCACGTCGCACGCAACTTTATTTTCAGTTCGACTCCGTGTCCGAATTAGCTGCGCTCTCAGCGCTCTCGATCACGTGTCGTCTTTCGCTGCGTTGGACCGGCGATGAGACAGCTCACGCCGATCGAGCAACGGATTGTGTGGACGCGGTTCGAGCGCCAGAGCGATAAGGACGTCCTGATGGCGATGGCCCGGTGGTTCTGCTGGCGCGCGGATGGCCGGCAGGTCCGGTTCACGGTGAAGCAGCTCGTGCTGCGCAGTGGGCTCCGGCGCCGTACCGTCGAACGCGCGCTCGAGCGCCTTGAGGCGGACTGGTGGATCGAGGTGACGTCGCGACTGAATCGCCGGCCGACGACGTATGCGATCGTCCTGCACCGGCTCGCGACCGCGGACCCCGACGAGGTCACGATGGTGGATGCCGTGATCGGTCGACCGCCAGAGTGGCGGTCGAAACGCCCCTTCGACCGCCAGAGTGGCGGTCGAACAGCACAGTGGCGGTCCAAAAATAGGCCTGATTTTGAAAAAGTGGCGGACCTAGGATCAGTAGGAGCAGTACGTACTAGTACCAGTACTTCTCCTGCTGAAGAGGACCGCCACTCTGGCGGTCGACCGGAGCATCCCGGCGTCTCGGCGTTCCTCGAATGGGCGCGCGTCACCTATCCGCAGCACGCGAATGGCGCGCAGCTCGAGCTCGACGGCGATCGCCGCCGGCACGTCGTTCACGTACTACTCGAGCACTATGGCCGTACGCGCCTCGAGCAGATGGCCGTGGTCTGTTGGACGATTGAGGGGGACGGCGATCCGGAGAGTCACGCGACCTGGATCGCACGGGGCGATCGCAGCCTCTATGTGTTGAAGCACAAGGCGGCGTTTCTCGAACGCGTCGTCGTCGGCGCGCAGCAGCTCACCCTCGGTCCGCTGATGGAACGGCCGCTCAGTCAGAAGGAAATCGACGACGCGCGCCTGATTCGCACGCGGGCGTATGGCGGGTGTCCCCACGAGCCGCGCTGCACGCGAGAAGTGGACTGCGTGCGCGAGATTGCGCTGTCGCGCCGAGTGGCCGCGTGCTGAAACATCCATCCACGTCGGTGCATCTCGGCTACGCCGTGCCATCAGGCGAGGCGGTCGAGATCCCGTTACGGCACATGGCGGTCTGTGGCCAGACGCAGGAGGCAGGGAAGACGACCGCGCTCGAGGCGCTGATTACCCGCGCCGGCGTGCGCGCTCTGGCGTTTATCACCAAACGAGGCGAGGCCTCGTTCACGAGCTCGCGGCGCATCGAGCCGTACTTTCGTGAGGCGGCCGACTGGCAGTTCGTGGCGTCCATTCTGGAGGCCTCGCGCGGGGAGAAGCTGAAATTCGAACGCGCGTGGATCATCCGCGCCTCGAAGGGGGCACGCACCTTGGCCGACGTCCAGCGCAACGTCCGTAAAGCGATGGAGACCGCCAAGGGCCTCGCCGGCGACGTGTATCTGACCCTCGACGCCTACCTCGAGGTCGTCGTGCCGGCGATCGCGCGCGTGCAGTGGGCCCCGCGGGTGGAGCTCGCCGCCGGCGTCAACGCGATGGACGTGACCGCGCTGTCGATGGAGATGCAGCAGCTGGTCATCAAGTCGTCGCTCGAGTGGGTGCTCGAGCACGGCACCGATACCGTCGTCGTCGTGCCGGAGGCGTGGAAGTTCATCCCGCAGGGGCGTGGCACGCCGGTCAAGCTGTCAGCGGCCGCGTTCATTCGCCAGGGCGCCGGCCTACGCAATTACCTCTGGCTCGATAGCCAGGACCTGGGCGGCATCGAGAAGGAGATTCTTCGCAGTGTTCCAGTGTGGGTTCTCGGCGTGCAGCGGGAAGCGAACGAGATCAAGCGCACGCTCGAGAACATCCCGGCCGGCATCGCGAAGCCGTCAAAGGCCGACATCGCGACGCTCGAGCTCGGGCAGTTCTTCGCCTGCTGGGGCAAGCACGCGGTCCGGACGTACGCGCAGCCCGCCTGGCTCGATGGCGCGTCAGCCCAGAAGGTCGCCCGCGGCGAGCTCGACGTCGAGGTGCTGCGGCGGACTCTCGAGCGCCCGATGACCAGCGTCGCCGCTATGACCCGTGCGTTTGCGCGCACGTTCGAGGAGGAGACCGTGACGAAGGACGAAGCCACCGCGCTGCGGCTGGAGAACACGCAGCTGAAGGTCGACAACGCGGATCTGCGGCGTCGGCTCGAGGCGCTTGAGAAAGGACAGCATGCGGAGAAGGGAACTCTACGGGACGGTCGACGAGTGGGCGCTCAAAGCGCGGATTCTGCTCGCGAGCCTGGTGCTCACCGAGCCAGCCATCACGCCGAATCAGTCGGCCGAGATCGGGCAGCTGCTGCGCTCGGCCAAGTGGATCGAGACGTTCGTGCGTCGGCACCCGTGGCTGGTGGCACGAACGGCCACGTCGACGAAGCGCTCTACCAAGCGATCCGCACGCGCATCCTCGAGGACGAACCGATCCTCCTGAAGGCGCTCGCAACACACCCGGAGATCGTGGTCGAGGTCCAGCCGCGCGTCGTCAACGTGGACGGCGCCTCACAGAAAGGCCGCATTGCGCGGCTGATGGCGGCAGGCTGGTTTGACGAGCCGCGAGCGGTCGGCGACGTGCGAAAGGAACTCGCGCGGACGGGGAAGGATCCCGGCGGCAGCGGTCAACTCGGGATCATGCTGAACAACTTCGCCAACGACGGGTTCTTCGTCCGCGAGAGCGGCGGATACGTACTCGCGCCGCGCGTGAAGGTCAGCGAGCGTGAGCTCAGAGTGTTATGACGTGCACGACGCCCACTTTCAGCTTCGTGGCGCGAGGACCGCGGGGGACCTCCGGGTAACGCGTGCTGGATCTCTTCGGCGTCTGGCCGTTCGAGGTGTTCGAGCTCGCCGCGCTGGGCGTGGTGCTCCTCGCCTGCGCGGCGGTGGTCGGGTGGGAGGCCTGGCGGCGCCGGCGGCAGGCGCGGTGCGAGGCGGCGGAGGCGGCGCGCCGGATGGATGCCCGCATGCAGGCGGTCCGGGCGCTCGTCGAGGCGGATTTCGCGCGGTTCCGAAAGGCGAAGCGGCGATGAAAACGAAACCGAGCGGCGCCATTCTGCAAACGATCACGCTGCTCGAGCAGGAGATCGAAGCCCTCGAGCAACGCCGCGGCGACCTGCTCCGCGTGATCGATTCACTGCGGCCGCTCGCCGGCGAGCCATCGATCACGCACGGACGAAAGACAGCCCTGAAGCGGAACGAACGAACGAGCAAAGCGCGGGCCAACGGCAGCGCGACGGAGCCTCCCTGACGTGACGTCGAAGCGCGCGGCCAAGAGCGACGCGATCCTCAGCGCGCTGCGCGCGAAGAGTCCGCAGTCCCCGCGGGCGCTGGCGAAGACGCTGAAGCTCGCGTCGACGTCGGCGTTGCACTATCAGCTCAAGCCGTTGATCAAGAGCGGCGCCGTCGTCGTCTCCGGCACGACCAACGACCGCCAAGTCAGCTTGCCGGGGCGAGCGAAGGAGGTCCCCTGACGTCCAGAGGGCGCGCGGGCTGCGTCCCGATCGGCGTCCCGGATCGATCGACGAGGCCCGGACGATGGTCGCGTACAACCAGCGGATCCTCGAGACGAGCCACTCGCGGCAGCGGCGTCACCGGGCCGAGCGGATGCTGGCCAACCTGCAGCCGTGGGTCGCGCAGCTCGAGCGCGACGAAGCCGAACGGCTCGCGAAGATCGCGAGCTCCACGCCGCTGGCGTCGAGCTTCGAGGGGCGCGTGCAGCGCTGGCGTGACGCGAAGGACGACGACGAATTCGAAGTGGTCTGGAGCGGCAAGGACAGTCTCTCGAACATGACGCATGACGCCCAGGAGGAGTTCATGCCGGATCTCGAAATGCGGCCCGACGAAGTGCTGCGGAGCCGCCGGTGAATGCGCCGTCGCTTCCACGTGGAACGTCTCAGACGTCTGAGAGGTCTCAGACATGAGCGATGTCTCAGACATCGACTGCGCGACCTGGCTGACCAAGGACCAAGCGGCCGAGGCGATCGGCGTCACCACCAAGACCGTCGAGCGCTTCGTCCAGGCCGGGCAGATCCAGCAGGGGCGCTGGCAGCCCGAAGGACGGGGCCCGGTCCGGGTGGTCTATCAGCCTGACGACGTCGCCCGTCTCGCCAGGGAACGCAAGCCAGGCCCGCTGCCGGCGTTTCTGGTGCCGGGTCCGCCCGCGGCGCCGCCGAACGGGAACGGCCACGGCTCCAGCGAGCTCGTGCACATGGAATCGACACCGGATCCAACTGGAATCCAACTTGGCCGCGGCGACGACCTCGTGAGGGCCCTGGTCACCGCGGCCGTGCGGGTCATGTCTGAGACGTCTCAGACATCGACGCTCTTCCTGTCGCTGCCCGAGGCGTCGGCGGTCACCGGGCTCAGCCAGGCTTTTCTGCGCCGGATGATTGCGGCGGGGACGCTCTCGGCGATCCGGGATCGGGGCTGGAAGATCCGGCGCAAGGACCTGGAGGCGCTGTGAACAAAGAACACGTGACCGCCGATGACCAGCAACTCCTGACCGAGATCTTCGAAACCCACGAGCCCGACAAACTCGCCGAGCGGATCTTCACCTACTACGACGACGGGGCACGGGCCGACCGCACCTCGCGGAGCCAGATGTATCTGCACATGGGGATGCTGGCGGGCGCCCTCATGCGCGTGCTCGACGAGCGCCCGCGCGCGCGGTTGCGGCGGCGCCGCACTGGCAAGGACCTGGAGGCGCGCTGATGAAGTTCAAACACCTCCGCTTGGGCGCGACCGGACGGTTCCCGCAAGGCGCGGCTGATGCGACCGACGAAGGCGAACTCCGGATGGCGCTGGCGGTCGATCATCAACAGGCGATCGTGCGGATCGCGTTCGGGAAGCCGATCGCGTGGATCGGACTGCCGTCTGCCGAAGCCCGGGGGCTCGCGGCGATGCTCATCGAGAAAGCCGACGAACTCGATCGGCGGAAAACCTGATGGCGCTCGGCCCCGGCAAGTACGACGATCTTGCCGGCCACGCGCGCGGTGTCGCGCAGGCGGACGGCGTGCTGCTCCTGATCATCAACGGGACGCGCGGGAGCGGGTTCTCCGCGCAGTTGTCGCTGGAACTGACGCTGTCGCTGCCGGAGATCCTCCGGGATATCGCGCGGCAGATCGAGGAACGTGGCCCGGACGCCTGAACATGCCGCGCAAGTCCTCAGCCGATCTCACCCTCGGTGGCCCGCGCTTCGGCCGGCAGGCGGAGCCCGTCGGCACCCTCGTCTGGCATCACACCGAGCTCGGGCGGCGCACCGACGACGAGCGCTATCGGATCATCCGCGCCGGCGACGCGTGGCAACTGCTCGACCACAACTGGAACGCCTTGGCGCTGCCGGGGACGATGGAGGACATGTATCGCGCGGCCGAGCGGCTCGAGGCGCAACGGAAGGCGAAGGCGAAGACGGGATGAACGACGACGACGATCAGGCGCGATCTCCAACCTCCCGCATGGAACGTGGAACTGGAGACCTCGCAGCGCCGACGCCGACCGCGCCGACATCTTCCCGGATCGTCCTTGACGCCAAGATCGACCCGGCGCTGGCGATCCGCGATGTCGTGGACGCCAGAGATCGCTGGCACCGTAAGCACACCGCCTTGTCGGCCGCGCTGAGCGATCTCGTGCAGCAGTGGGTGGTCCGCGCGTCGTTCGCCGGGAGTCCTGAATATCGTGAGGCGCTCCTGCACTGCGCCCAAGACATCACGGCGGCGCTGGACGTCGATGGCTAAGTCCCGCGCGAAGACACCGGCCAACGACGAGCAGACAGGCGCGGTCTGGTGGGTCTCGATCACGGCCTCGCGCCCGAAGGCCCAGGACGCCTCCACGAAGCGCCGGACGAAGGGCCCGGCGATCGACGTGGAGACCGTCTTCGTTGGGGATCATGGCCTGGCGGCGGGCGGGCGGTGCACGGTGCAGGTGTTCGGCGAAGCCGTCACGGTCGTACGCGGGCCGTCCGGCAGGCTGCCCGAGCCACCGGGATGATGGGTGCGAGGTCTCAGAGGTCGGCCGGTGTGGATGGTGAAGATCGCGGGAAAACGTCGTTCTCTTCTTCCTACGCGATCCGCCGACCCGCCTCCGCCTCACCCTCGTTGACCCATCGCGTATAGATCGCCTCGTTCGCCGCTTTGAACTGCTCCACGAGCCGTCGGATCTCGGCTTCCTTGATCAGCAGTTCAGGGCTGACCTTGCCGGTGTCGTATGCAGGGAGTAGATGATAGAGCCGATCGATCTCGCGCAGGATCGACGCCGGAGACGTCAGCGGGACGTTTTCCATAGCGAGTCCTCGAAGATCCGAATGGATCCGCCGGCCGTGCGCAGGTACTCGACCTTCCCGGCGCGCATCCAGTTGTAAATCGTGCGCCGGGAGACGCCGCAGCGCGTGTACGCCTGGACGATGTTCACGGTCAGGCGCCCGTCGACGATGCCCGTGGTCACCGGTGGCGAGAAGGGGAGGCGGGCCTTCGCCATACGAAGGGTGCCGCGCACGCTCAGGCGAAGAGCAGCGCCCGGACGGCGCAGTCCTTGGCCTCGAGCAGCTTGCGCAGCGCGACGGTGCGCTCGGGATTGCGCGGCAGCGTCGTCACGATCCGGACGGCCAGCGCGCAGAACGGCTGGCTCACCACCTGGAGGCGCTCGGGCAGGTGCTCATACGCGAAGAACTGCATGAGCGGGTCGATCGGGTCCTTCAGCGGTGCGACGTCGGCGGCGATGTTGTCGCGGATCGTCCTGATGCGGATCTCCTCGGCGGTCGGGTGCATCCGTTCGAGCTGGTCGAGGACCTCGCGCTTCGTGTCTCCGTGCGCCTCGCCGAGCAGTTGACCGTCACGATCGAAGGCTTGTCCCATGTCGTGCTTTCGTCCTCTCGGGTGATGCACCCACCGGCGGTGCCGGCGAGAGAATTGCGGCGGCGCTACTTCCGTACCTTCGCGCCTTTCGTCGGCGTCACCGTCGCAAACTTCGCGACCGCGCCGGTCTCGGTGCAGTCCGCGAGGACCTCACCGACAAAGCCCCGATCGACGCCGCCGGCGACGAGCTGCTCGGTCAACTTCACGCCGTCGATCGACACCTGGCCGTCCCGCTCGTTGTGCCGGACGTCGTAGCCGTTGCAGGTCACGACGTCGCTCTTCTTCAGGCCGGCGGCGACGAGGAGCTCGTCGATCTGCTCGCGGACGATCTTCTCGTCCTTGATCTCCTGCGCCACGATCGAGATTTTCGACGCCAACGTACGCTGCCGCTTGACGAGCTTCGGGAGATCGCCCTTGACCAGGCGCGGATAGTTCGCGAAGGTGCCCGTGTCCATCAGCGCAGCGCCTGCACGATCGCGCTGAAGAGCGCGTCCTTGCGTTGCTGGACGGCCGGCAGCTCCGCGTACGGCACCAGGCACGGATGCACGCGCAGGGCGTTGTCCCGGACCGGGCCGTAGATCCAGCCGGTCTCCGTCTTGGATTTCAGCCAGGATTCATGGAGCTGCTCGGGCGTGGCGCCGTCGAGCGCGTGCTGGACGCCCGTCCGGGCGGAGGCGCGGATCTCTTCCGGCGCCTCGAACCAGGACGGATGGACCGCCGAGGGCGATTCGCCGGCGGCGAGGGCATACGCGCGGTTCGCCTCGTGGCAGACGCGCGCGATGAGGTCGACGGAGTCGCCCATCACAGTTCGAGCCGCCCGATCAGATGTTCCACGCGGCGCGAGAGGCCATCGACCCGACACCGCGCGTCGATCACGGAGCCCGCCACGTGCGAGCGCACCGGCCCGGTCGCGGCCAGCTTGTCGTTCTGCGCCGGTTGCGGCGGTTGGGGCGTCAGGACGGACCCGAGCGCCTTTTCGAGATGGTCGACGCGGTCGGTCAGCTCGGAGATCGCCGACTGCAGCTCCTGGGTGTACCCGCCGATGCCAGTCTGCTGCACCGCCGCGCCGCCGTTGCCGTAGCCGCCCGAGCCGATCGCGCTGATCGCCTGCGTCGCCGACTGCTCGTACATCACGCGCTCCTGTTCACGTCCCGGAGGACCTGCGGCTGGTCGGCATGCAGCGGGACGGTATTCCCGGTCGCCTGCTCGGCCGTTTCAAACAGTTGGTGGCAGCCGTCACAGTGCCGCCACCGCAAATAGCGCAAGCCGTCCGCTTTGTCGGGCCGCGAGTCCACGACCTTCGACTTCCACGCGCCGCACGCCGGGCAGCAGAACTTGTCGGTAGTGATCGGGGAGGCCCTCTCAGCCGTTGAGGGTACCGCCAGTCGCGGCGCGAAAGTTCTACATCTAGAACATCTCGATTAGGTACAGGGCCATGGTGAAAGGGAGACCGTCGCTCGGCCCCCAGCTCAACTAGAAGGAACCCCGCGTATGCGGAGCGCGTCGCAGCGATCGACCCGCCCCGCCGACGCGAGGTCTCCCAGCCTCGATCGATCCCTGACGCCGAGATCGCGGGTGATCGTCGTCCGTCAGCTCGTCCAGGTGGACGGCTACGAGCTCGTCGAACAGTGGATCACGCCTGACCCCTGGAGCTGGACGTATTGAGCGCCTGCCGCGTCTGCGGCGTCCTCCTCGACGACCTCGACGCGGCGATCTGCGAGGCCTGCCTGGCGAACGGCAACGGCGGCGATCACGGCGTCCGCCGCACCTATCAGATCGGTTGTCACTGCGATCCCTGCACACACGCCAACACGGCATATAGCGCACAGTACCGACAGGCGTTGCGTACGGGCCGCCCGCCGCTCGGCGCGCATGTCGCCGCCCCGGAGGCCTCCCGCGCGCGCGCCGCGCTCGCCGACCTGGTCGCCGAAGGGTATCGCCCGGCGGCGATCGCCGCGCGCCTCGGCCTCCGCCGCCGGGGCCTGCCGCATTTCCGCGTCGGGATGACGTGGCGATCGCTGCGGCGGATCCTGCGCGTGCACGCCGACTGGACCACATGAACGCACCCACAAAGGGAGCAGTGATCATCTACACGCTCACCTGCGGCAACTGTTGCTATCAGGCGTCGTCGCTCGACGACGATCGCACCGCGGCGGCGATGCTGGCGCACCTGCGCTATGCGCACAGTGAGCGGGTGGGCCTATGAAGAAGAAGAAGCGCGCGGCGGGTGGACGAAAGAAAGCGCCGCCGATCAAAACTAGTCCACCGACATGTGCTGCTGCCGGAAACGTCCCCGACGCTGGTGTATCGGTCACTACATCGACCGCTACGGACACGCCGCCTTCATCACCTCTCAGTCCGAAAGACGCCTGGTTCGTCGCCGAGTATCTGATCGACCTGAACGCCGCGGCCGCCGCCCGGCGCATCGGCTCCACCGCAAAAGCGTCCGCGCAAGCCGGCTACGAATACCTGAGCAAACCTGAGGTTGCGCGGGCGGTCGCCGAGGGGCACCGCGCGCAGCTGTTGGCGGCCGGCCTCAGCAAGGCACGGCTCCTCGAGGAGCTCGGCGCGCTGGTGCTCGTCAACGCGCGCGATTACTGGACGGCCGACGGCGACGCCAAGCACCCGAACGACCTCACGGAGGCGCAGGGCGCGTGTCTCGCCGGCTTCGAGGTCCTGATCAAGAACGCGCAGGCCGGCGACGGCATCACCGACACGATCCACAAGTTCAAGCTCTGGGACAAGGTGCGCGCGATCGAGCTCTACATGCGCTATCACCAGATGTTGGTCGAGAAGATCGAAGTGAAGGACGTGACCGCCGACGCGCGCGTGGCGCGGCTGGCCGCGGCGCGGAAACGAGTTCCGAAGTGAGCCAGGCATGGCGCGCGGCGACGCACACCGCGGCGGCCGTGCGCGCGAAGACGGTCGACCCGCGCCCGACGGTCGACACCGAGACCGAGATCGAGGAGCTCGTCGCCTCGTGCTATCACGACCCGCTCAAGTTCGTGCAGATCGCGTATCCGTGGGGCGAGGAACACACGCCGCTCGAGCACGAGACCGGCCCCGACGCCAACCAGACCGAATTCCTGACCGCACTCGGGAAGGAAGTGACCGCGCGCGCCTTCGACGGGCGCACGCCGGTGATGCCGGTCTACATGGCGGAAACGTCCGGTCATGGGACTGGGAAAAGTGCCCTGGGCGCCTGGATCGCTGACTGGATTCTCTCGACCCGGCCGCACTCGATCGGCACCGTCACCGCCGGCACGGCGATGCAGCTCGAAGAGCGGACCTGGGCGGCGGTGCTCTTCTGGACGCGTCTGTGCCTCACGGCGCCGTGGTTCGACCTGCAGGCGCGCGGCATCTTCTCGAAAGACTTTCCCTCGTCGTGGAAAGTGATCGCGCAGACCAGCAAGGACCAGAACGCGCAATCCTTCGCGGGGCAGCACGCCAAGACGAGCACGAGCTGGTATCTCTTCGACGAAGCCAGCGAGATCGGCGACAAGATCTGGGAGACCGCCTACGGGGGCCTCACCGACGGCGAGCCGATGATGTTCGTCTGGGGGCAACCGGTGCGCAACACGGGCGCCTTCTATCGCGCCTGCTTCGGCGCCGACGCCGCGCGCTGGAACCATCGCCGCGTCGACAGCCGCACGTCACGGTTCACCAACAAAGGGCTGATCGACCAGTGGATCGCCGACTACGGCATCGACTCTGATTACATCAAGGTCCGCATTCTCGGCCTGCCGCCGAGTGCGAGCGAGCTCCAGTACATTGACCAGGCCCGCGTCGACCAGGCGCGCAAGCGCACGATGGTCGCCCTCCGGGACGATCCGATCGTCGCCGGCTTCGACGTGTCGGGCGGCGGCAAGGCCTGGAACGTGATCCGCTTCCGGCAGGGGCTGAACGGCGACGTGTTGCCGGCGATCCGGATCGCGGGCGAGAAGGACCCGGACCGCTCGGCCCGCATCGCGCTCTGCGCCGAGCTGCTGAGCGACCGGCGGCCCGGGCATCAGCTCGCCGCGATGTTCGTCGACTCGGCGTTCGGGGCCGCGATCGTCGTCCGGCTTCATGCGCTCGGCTTCACGAACGTCCACGAGGTCAACTTCGGCGGCGAGAGCCCGGATCCCCACATGAAAAACCGGCGCAGTTTCATGTGGTCGAAAGCGAAAGAGCACTGCCTGCTCGGGTCGCTGCCCGACGACGACGGGCTCTGCGAGCAGCTCGTGACGCCGGGCTATCACATCGATAAGAGCGGCAAGCTGGTCCTGGAGAGCAAGGAGAACATGCAGAAGCGCGGCGAGGCCTCACCCGACGATGCCGACGCGTTCTGCCTGACCTTCGCGCAGGCGGTCGCGCTGAAACAGACGGCGCCGCCGCGGCCGGCGCCGCCGCGCTCGGCGTGGGGCTGAGCGCAGAATGAACGAGCCTCGTGCCTGACTCGATCCCCTGTCCCGTGTGTGCCGTGACCGCCGCGCCCGCCCTGGTCGTCGGTCCGATCACGATCTGCGGCGCCTGCGGCGCCTCGCTCATCGTCGACGACGGCGGCATCCGGCGCGCCACCGCGGCCGAAACCACCGCCCTCAGCGTGGCGGACCTGCAGACCTTGCGACAGGCCCGCGGCAAGATTGCGCGGGCGGGCGCCCGATGAACGGCGAGCGCCAGCGGTCCGAAGGCAGCCGGGCGGCACAGAACCAGGCCGCGATCGTCTCCCTGGCCACGATCCTCGAGGAGCTCGACACGCGGATGACCGAGTTCGCGCGCGTCCTGCAGATCGTCGACGAGCGGGAGGTCGCGCTGGGCGCCGGGATGAAGGACTCCATCGATCTGGTCGAGGTCCTGCACGCGCGCGCTGTCGCACAGTTACACGCGCGGATTGACGCCTTCGAAACGCTCACCGTCTGGCAACGGCTGCGTTGGCTGGTCCGCGGGGAACGGCCGCCCCGGCCGCGCCCGACGCTCACCTTCGATCGCCTGAGCCCCACGCGCGGCAGGGTCACGGTCAGCGAGACGCAGGTCGGTTGATGGCCGACGACGAGACCACCACGCCCGCGTCCGACCTTGTCCCGGGCAGCGACGAGGCCATCCTGCAGGAGATCCGCGACTACTACGACTACGACGTCGAGAACTGGCGGAAGATCCGCGACGAGGCCGCGATCGACGTCCGCTACGCGTGTAACGACACCTGGAACGAGGACGACGCGACCCTGCGCGCGGGGCGGCCGATGCTCAACCTCGACCAGCTGTCGCAGTACCGCAACCAGGTTGAGAACACGGTCCGCCAGAACAAACGCGCCGTGAAGGTGGCGCAGGCCGGCGGCGGCGCGACCGAGAAAACCGCGGAGCTGCGCGCCAACCGCATTCGCGAGATCGAATATCAGTCGCACGCGCAGGAGGCCTACAGTCAGGCGTTCAGCGACTGCCTGACGCGCAGTTACGGCTTCGCGCGCATCGTCGCCGAGTACGAGGACGAGGACTCCGACGTGCAGGTCTTTCGCACCAAGGCGATCCCGAACCCCGACCAGGTCCTGCCCGACTCGGATGCGCAGTCGACCTCGGGCCGCGACTGGACGCGCTGCTTCTTTCTCGACTCGCTCTCGCACGCGGAATTTCGCCGCGCCTATCCGACCGCGAAGATCCGCGACTTCGACGGCGACACGCTGGCGCGGGCGGGCAAGTGGGCGACGGCCGCGCGCGTCACCATCGCCGAGTACTGGACGGTGCAGGAGACGCCGAACCCGAAGGGCTACGGCCGGCCGCACCGCGAGGTCTGCATGTACCTGACGAACGGGCTCGAGCTGCTCGCCGCCAAGGGCCAGCCGACCAAGCACCCGTGGAAGGGCAAGTACATTCCGTTTGCGGCCTGCTACGGCCGCGTCGTCTACAAGGCGACCGGGATCGGCGGGGAGAGCGAGAAGCAGCTGCTCTCCTACATCCGCTTCGCGCGCGACGCCGCCAAGGGCTACAACTGGACCAAATCCACCCTGCTCGAGAAGATCGCGCTCCCGGTCAAGGCGAGTCTGATGGGCTACAAGGGGCAGGCGAGCCCCGACACCATCACCGCCATCACCCGCGCGACGCAGGAGCATGTGCCCTGGATCGAGTTCGAACCGGTCATGGACGCGACCGGCGCGCAGGTCCTGCCGCTGCCGCAATACGGCACGCGCGAGCCGGACATCCAGGCGGATCTCCTCGCCGCCGAAGGGTTCCAGCGCGACGTGCAGAACGCGCTCGGCCACTTCAACGCGAGCGACGCGCGCATGGGGCAGTCGAAGGTGACCAGCGGCGTCGCGCTGCAGGAGCTCAAGCGCGCCGGCGATCTGGGCAGCTACGACTTCCTCGATCACTACGACGACTTTCTGCAGTTCATGGGCGAGCAGTACGACGATCTCCTGCCCTACTACGACGACACCGCGAAAGAGGTCGCCGTGCGGCTGCCCGACGGCACGCCGCAGATGGAGACGATCAATCAGCTGAGCGGCCGCGCGCCCGACGGCTCGCCGGCGCCCGGCCCGAATGACCTGTCGATGACGACCGGCCGGCACACGATCACGATCGCGACGGGCCCGAGCTTCGATTCGCAGCGCGAGGCCGGCAAGGATGCCGCGATGTCGCTGCTCCAGAACCCGCAGGCGTTCCCGATCATCGCGTCGGACTGCGTCAAGCTGATGGACCTGGGCCCGATCGGCGAGCAGATGGCCGAGGACCTCGAGTGGCTGCAGCCGCCGCCGATGCAGGAGGCACGCAAGGCGAAGCAGGGCGGCGCACCCGACCCGCGCCAGGTGCAGCAGCAGCTCGAGCAGCTGAAACAGCAGCTGCAGCACCTCGAGGGCGTCGCCAAGCAGATGGACGAGGAGCTGAAGGGCAAGCAGGCCGAGCTCGCGTCGAAAGAGAAGATCGCGCAGCTCGAGATCGCCAGCAAGGAACGCATCGCCGCGGCGGACCGGGAAACCAAGATCACGGTCGCCGAGCTCGGCGCCAAGATCGACCGGATGCAACTGTTCCTCGACGAACGGGAACGGATCGGGATCCAGGCGCACGAGGCCGACCAGGCCGCCCTCGA
>Ga0105248_10002063_pt1 | contig 22266 bp, 20 predicted proteins | sample KBSS34metaG_FD_81524 | JGI IMG/M metagenome (GOLD analysis project Ga0105248, IMG submission 81524) | Switchgrass rhizosphere microbial communities from Kellogg Biological Station, Michigan, USA - KBS S3-4 metaG | ecosystem: Host-associated > Plants > Roots > Rhizosphere > Soil | place...
AAGAACGCGCGTCCCACATAATCTACAAGTGCGGGAAGCTAACATGCCTACTAATGATAACCATGATACTAACACCTCTATGAAGGAACTATTAACAATGTCTCTACAACTACTACCTCTCAGTGAAACAATTCCTAGCTGGAAAAGAGATGCATATGAGAGTAATAATCCAGCGCGCGCCTTTATAAGCTACAGTCACTGTGATAATGAATGGGAACTGCGGATGAGCAGTGGACAACTAGTGGAAACTCATAGACATAGAGATGAGCTAGTTGTGGAACTAGAGATCTGGAGAGGTATATGGAATAAGAAGTGGGGGATTATTTAGGTTCATCCAGCTTAACCAAGAGAGACTATGTGGGTGCGCGACTCTGTTACTTAAGACAAAGCGCGCATCCATTACGGAACTAAGACAATGAAACTATCTACAGACGTGGTTTCAGGTAACTACCTCCTAGAAGAGAAGAAACTAACAATACTCCCTTTTTAAAGTAAAAAGAGGGGAGACTACAATAAGATGCTTACAATCTCTATGCCACTAGTGTTAACCTTCAGAAGTAGTGAGGAGTAATAAGGAAATGAGAATACAATGTCGCTTCAGCGGTGTCTCCTTTTATTGCCAAGGCTATAATCAGCTAAAGGTAATGGGAGAACATCCATTGATGCAAGTGCCAGTAAGAACTTTATTAAGTAGAGCGGCAGATTGGTCAAGGGATACACTAGATGACACGGAACGACGTATTCTTTTCGTTGCTCTGCTCAAAGCTTCAGAGCTTGTTGAGTTCAGAGTTCCGGCGGTTCCAACAAAACAAACAATCGAAACAAACATGGAACTTCTCCTCAAGACAGTTTCTTGGAAAGAAGGAATTGGCGATAGCTTGCGACTCCCAAAATACAGGGTCACTGAGAATAACTATAGAATTAAAAACATTGGAACCTTCCTCCGTAATTGGGATGATGAGAAGAGAGAATGGGATGGAAAGACTGCGGAGTGGAGACTAAGAGAGAAGCTACAGCGTAGAGAAGATGCGCTGAATAGGATTATTAGAAATGCACAGAAAGCTGGTGATTACTTGAAGAAGCTAGCTAGATGGACTATGGATGCTAGTGCAGCTCCGCAGTATATTAAAGATACTTGGGTAGAGATGTTCTCTACAGAGGATGATGTAGAGATCTGGAATATGCCAACAGTAGATATAGAGGAACTTCTAGAGCATCTACAGGGTCATCTAACTTACGGTAGCACAGCAGCTAATGCAGCTTTCAGAAGAGTCTATGACCTGCTGGATAAGAATAAGAAAGGTATTAACTTCTCACTAATGGATGAGGATGATGAAGAGAAAAAGAGGAATTATCAGAGTTATGCAGATAATCCTTTTCTTATTTGGGAAGAACCAGAGTTTCTGGAGGGTAGTAGGGAAGGAGAAGAGAGAGAAGATGTGGGGCGCGATCTCTTAGATCAGGCTGAGCGAGAGCGCAATAGGAGACTGTTTGGGGATGAATTTAAAGGGAAGAGTAGTGCTCAGGTAGATGCGGAGTTTGCAAGAAGCAATGAAAGAAGGATTATTTCTCTTGCTCCTATTGCTGAGCCTAAGAGAGAGAATTACCCTGGTCAAGTTCCCTATATTAAGGCACTCGCGTCCTACAGAATAGCAGTTAGAGAGCTAAAGAAACAACAAGAGGAAGATAGTAAGAAGAGAGAGGAAGCTCTAAAGAGGCAGAAAGAAGAAGGCTCTACGGAGAAGCTAGATATACCATTCTCTGATATTGATACAGAGACTAGTAATATAGTTAATATTCTACGTGAACGAGCAAGGAGTGCTAAAGATGAGTGAGGCTACTTCTACCCGTGAGGACTTTAGAGCTACCGCAAAGATTGGGAGTAATGCTAATTTTGCTGGACTGGAATTTGGAACTATGCTCCGTAGGTATACTCTTATGAGGAGAATGTGGAAACTAGATCCAGAGGAACTCACTTGGGTTACTGCTATTTTCTTGAGGAAGACTACTGCTAGTAAGTTGCTCTCCATTCTTAATGAGAACCATGAGTGGAAAGATAGAGTGGAGTTCCAGAATAAGCTCTATGATCTGGAATTTATAGACATGAGTATAGATACTCTGGAGAAAGATATGGGAGCAGATGAAGAGTTACTGATTAGTATCAGGGAGAATAATGTCATGGACTTCTATGTCTTTCTTGTTAAGAAGAAAGATCAGAGAGATAGAGGTTATGTAAAGGAACTGATGTGAGGGGGTTAGAGAAAAGCTTCGCCAATCTCAAAAGTGAGACTTGACACTGCTGAAAGTATGTAGTAGGCTCTTCTATTGTGAAAGTAAGAAAGGGTTGTAGAAATGGACGCTGAGAAGTTTAAAGAGCTACTTGCTAAAGCAAGAGCTAAGGCCAGCAACAGAGAGATTGTTGAGGGCGCGGATTCCCTTAATAACCTGATGGAGACAGAGAAAGTAGCTGTTGTAGACACTACTTCCTTAGGGATCGGCGCATCCACTACAGATGAAGAAGTAGAGGAAGTAATAACTGAGCTTCTGGATACTTCCTCATCTCCAATAGAAGGAAGGAAAATCTTAGGTGTCGCGAGAGATGATATTACCCTCAACGAAAAGCAGTCTGCTTTCCTTGATACAGTATTATCAGGAACTGACTGTGTTCTTATTGGAGCGGCAGGAACTGGTAAAACAACTTCCATGCGCGCTACAACAAGATCTCTCATTTCATCTGGAAGGCTGTCAGCTCTTACTAGAGGCTCAAAATATCTTATCGCAGGAAGACCTGGTGGAGCAATTCTCTCCTATACGAGAAAAGCTGTTAATAATATTAGACATGCTGTCGTCGATGAACTCAAGCCTCACACACTCACAATACACAAATTGCTTGAGTTCGCACCTATCTTCTATGAAATAGAGGACCCTGATAATAAGGGATTCTTTAAGAAGACTATGAGGTTTGAGCCGACTAGGAATCAGAGTAATCCACTACCTCCAGACTTAGTATTTCTAGCGTTTGAAGAGTCTTCCATGATAAGTGTGGAGCTATACAAACAGCTACAAGATGCTATGCCACACGCTCATCAGGAAGTGTTTCTAGGTGATATTCAACAGCTACCACCAATCTTTGGTCTGGCTATCTTAGGTTTCAAGATGGTGGAGTTGCCAGTTATTGAACTCACTGAGGTTTATAGACAAGCGAGAAATAGTCCTATTATTGACCTTGCATGGAAGATACTTGAAGGTAATCCCAAAATCTTTGATCCGAAGTTGGAGAGTTATAAAGAAGTAGTGAGAGGAAAGGAAGTTACAAAGTATCGTGCTCCGGCATTAGCGGCGTTTAATAAGAAGAATGAAGATGGAGAAGTGAAGTTCCAGATTTGGCAGAAGAAGTTAAGTCCTGATAATGGTCTGTTTACCGCAGTTAAGCAGTTCTGTGCATGGGAAGAAAGTGGTTATTATGATCCGGAGAACGATATTATCCTCTGTCCCTTCAACAAAGCTTTTGGAACAATAGAGCTTAATAAAGGAATAATGCAGCATCTGGGGAAGAAGCGGGAGGCATTGGTATATGAAGTGATAGCTGGATTTAATAAACATTACTTAGCTGTAGGAGATAGGGTTCTCTACGATAAAGAAGACGCCTACATTACTGGGATTAGGAGTAATGGACAGTATCTAGGGAAAAGAGCACAACCAGCTTCTACTCAACTAGATCGCTGGGGGCACTTGATTAATGAGATGACAGAACAGGAAAAGTTGCAGGCTAAGATAGAGGACAGTGAGATTGATCTAGCTGCTATTGAGAACTTCATGGAGAGTAGTGTCCAAGAAGATCGAGTGCAAGCTGCTAGTCATGTAGTCACTATTAAGATGGCATATAGTGATGATGAGGGAGATGATGAGATAATCTTAGATGGTGCTATGGAGATTAATAACTTACTAGGAGGCTATGCTCTCACTGTCCATAAATATCAGGGTAGTGAGAACGATAGAGTGTTCTTCGTAACTCACAACTCGCACGCTGTGCTGAACCAGAGGGAAATGCTATATACAGCAGTAACGAGAGCTAAGAAGTTCCTGCATATAATTGCAGAGAACATCACGTTTGCTAATGGCATAAAGAGCCAGAGAGTGAAAGGAGATACTATAGAAGAGAAAGCTGCTTTCTTCAAGGGTAAGAAGGAGGAAGTGGAGAAAGCGGAGAGAGAAGGAACATTAGCTCTAGAGTTGCAGCATCATAAGCTGGAAGCGGTAAGAGAAGATGTGGGGCCGCGGACTGTTATCATCGGAGGAAAGCCAGCTATTAAACTGGAGGATCTTCCTTCTAATGAACTGAAGAATAGAGCTACTATTGCATTACAGCATCATTGGTATAGAGCACAAGAAATTTTTGGAGATGATATTGGAGAAATTCCAACTCTAAGTTACGACATGCGGCGCACAAATGTAGTAGGTATGGCTTATTTCCAGAGGCATCATATTAAGTTAAATCCAGTGTGGCTTGCTGCCGGATCTAAGGACTCTGAAGTGCTGGATAAGATGCTTAACCATACTATTCCACATGAAGTGTGTCATCTAGTAGCAGGGAAGAAGTGGAAAGACTATAAACATGGAGCTTATTGGAAAGTAGCTATGTTGAAGATGGGCTTTAAGACTAGTGGAAGAGATAGTATGCCTGGACTACCAGACTGGGCAGCTAGTAAGAATGAACTACTGAAGGAGGTGTTTACTGAAGCTGGACTTACTGCACCACTGCCGGAAACTGTAGAAACTGAAGAAGATGGAGTAGAGTAATGGATAGTCTCATTGTTGCTGCTGTTATTGCAGTGTTTGGTATGGCTACTACTACCCACAGTCCTGTTGTGAAAGCACAAGTTATTGCTCCTGGAATACAGACTATGCAGCAACAACAACATGAATGGGCTAGACAACAGTATCAACAACAACAGATACAACAGGAGGTTCAGAGACAACTACAGCAACAGGAACAGCAGAGAGAGTTTAATAACAGTAGCATATTCCGTAAGCAGTAAGAGAGAGAGAAAGGGTAGGAGGTAGTAGACAGTCATGGCTATAGAGTTGGAGCTTTATACAGAGTTACTAGAGATACTGAAAGATAGCTGTGATTGTCCTAGACTTAATGAGTGGGAAAGTAAGTTTCTAGCAGATATGGGAGAGAGGTTTACTACTTATGAGATGGAAGTGAGACTTAGTGAGAAGCAGATAGAGACCTTTAGAAGGATAGCTAGGACTAAGATATATGTGTAGTCTGGAAGTATGTAGTAGACCATGTGGGGGCGCGGCACTCTTAGTAAGCGAAAAAAGGGCTTGACTTTAGGGCTGCGATCCTATATGATCCTGTTGTTAACCTGAGTTGAAGGGAGTTAATAGAGACTATGAGCGACACACAAGCACACACTGGAAACGGCTCCGGTAATGCAGAGATTCCTGCTGCGGTGGCAGCTAATGCTTCTGCTAATCCTGCCGCTACAATTAATGAGCGACTAGGTGCAGTGGAATCTCCGAAGGTTATGAACCAGGAGATGACATTCTACTTTAAGGCTCCTAGGAAAGATCCTACAACTGGAGAGCCTCCGGTAGATAAGGAGACTGGAGAGCCTATTAAAGCTCGTCCTCCAGTGAAGTTGATGGTGCCTATTCCTACGATGGAATACATCATTGATCTTCTCACAAGTGATAATGAGAAGTATAAGCAGTTTGTCATCAACACTTTTGCTGATCTTATCAAGAATAAGGTAAGAGAGCAGGTTAATGATGATAATGCTCCTGTTAATCGACAGGAAGATCTTCAGCTTGAAGGCTTGACTCTGGAAGCATTGGCTGAAGAAGAGCCAGCAGAGCGTGCAGGTCGTGGTATTCTTAAGGAGACCTGGGCAGAGTTTGAAGAGGACTATATTGAAGTTATGGTTCCTGCTACTGGTAGGAGCTTGGATAAGGTTAAGGGAGCAGCTAAGTTTCTTGCTCAGAGACTTTATCCTGTGCGGACTAATAGGAAGATTGTTACCTTCCTTGCAAGCCAGCTTGATATCTGGGCAAAGAACAGTCAGAGAATGGATGAGTTCAATGACCTGTATCAGTTCCTTGTGAAGAAGGCTGATAGTTATATCAATATGGGAGAAGATACGCTGCTGGCGAACCTGGAGTAGTAGAAGCCTCTAAGGTTATAGCAGTGTTGGTCCTGAGCAAGACCTTAAACTGCTCATTTTTCTTTTGTAGTGGGCCGCGCTGATGAAACTTTGTGTTAATTGCAAGCATTGTTATCCTTGGTTGGGGTTCATTAATTACAGAGATAAACAGTGTAAACATCCTAACTTGAATACTAAAGAAGTTAACCCTGTTAATGGGGAATTTATGCGCGTAGAGGAAGAATGTTATGAAATTAGAAACAGTTCTGAATTATGTGGATTAGAGGCTAAATGGTGGGAAGATAAGTTTGTCAGTAGTAAGAGCCGCGCAGCAGTAACTAACACAACTCCGCGCCCACAAAATAAGAAACCATCTCTTGAGGATCTCATGTAATGGAGGATAGAGAGGTGAGGAAGTATGAGAAGATATGGAGGCAGCTAAAGGAGAGAGATAGAAGCACTGTAAAGATAGCTCATCCATCTCTAGCTAAGAGAGTTAGAGCTGGTGTTATTAAGGAGAAGAATAGAGATATGGCTTTTAAGATTCTGAATGATAATGGAGAGACTTTTAGGCTTAAGATAAATTATGATCCGGTTAAAGAGAGAATGGAGTTCCGACTAGTGCAACCTCTAGGAATCAGTGAGAAGGTAGTGGTATGACTCAGACAAAGGAAGTAGGAGAAGTTACTCTAGATCTAAAGCTACCGAAGTATTTAGAAAATAGACTTAAGAAGATTGCAGAAAGATATAATCTCTCACTACAGGATCTTATAGCAGACCTTCTATCAGAGCAAGTGTATAAGATAATGAGGGATCACTGAGATGAGTGAAAGCACAACAGTAGCACAGCTGCCAGGATCAGCTTCTTTCCTCCAGAAACTGGGAGAACTAGAAGAGAAAATAAGGGAGAGAGCGCCTGGATATGAATCTCTTTTGTATACTATTCATAAGCAGTTAGCATCAGACGAACAGCTTGTCCATATGTTAGATGACCAGCAAATAGGAGTAGTGGTAGCTGCACTCACTAGGAGAAAGAATATCGTTCTTGCTGAAGTAGGGAAAAAGACTACTAAGAACACTACCATCGGGGGTAAGAAGCTGAAAGACTTCACCTTGGAGGACTTGATGTGACAAGAGAATATAATTGGATACTTCCCAAAGAGACAGGCTTCACTGTGAGAGAGATAACAGGGGAGGCGGATTTCTCTCATTATGGAATAATTCACACAACTTGGGGCATTGTGAAGCTTCTGATACCAAGAGATGTAGACAAGGATATTACTGTTCAACTCGCTCTCTTTGGTGAGAGTAAATGTGAGGTTATTTTCAAGCCGCCGCGCCCTAAAGATCCACTAAAGTTGGTGGAACTTATAGAAGAGAGACTCACTAAGACCTTGATTCGCTTTAATACTGAGCAACTAGAGAGCTACAAGCAGCGCGGTTTGAGAGTTCATTAGAGGGAAGGAGATAGTAGTAATGGTTCTACGAGAGCTACACCCTAATCTAAAGCTCCTATCTCATAATAGCCAGCTAACTCTTCATGGGTGTCCTAGAAAGTTCTATCTCTACAGGATGCTGAAGAAGCAGCTAGCTGAGGGAATAGAGAGAGGAGATATACATACAGACTTCGGTGGTATTGTAGGTTATGGCTGTCAACAGCTACTAACTGACTCTCCTAGACAGAAGACTATGGTAGAGATGCTCAGCAAGTGGAGGCTAGAGTTAGAAGAGGATACTGAGAAAAGACAGAAGAAAACTTTCTTCCATGCTTTACATGCAGTAGAGAAATTTGAAAATTTTTTGTTGGAGAGATTAGGGAATTATGAATTAGTCCAGTTGGGAGAAGAAGGTGGAGAAGAGCCAGCAATAGAACTAGGGTTTGAGATAGACTGTGGGGGCGGTTTCTCTTATCGAGGTCTCCTAGACGCTCTCTTAGTTAACAAGAGTAATGGTAATTTTGCTGTGTGGGAAGGTAAAACTACCAGTGGACGCGCTGATGAAGCTATGTATAGGAACAGTAATCAAGGTCTCTCCTACTCTGTGGTAGTAGATGCTATTGCAAAGAGATTAGGTCATCCAACTGGTGCTAGTTATGAAGTTCTCTATGGTGTCTACAAAAGTGTAGCAGAAGAGTGGGAACTCTTTCCAGTTAAGAAGAACTATGTTGATAGAGCAATGTGGATTAAGAGCTTACTGCTTGACATTGAGAGGATACAGCAGTATGCTGATGCAGAGTTATTTCCAATGCACGGTGAGCACTGTTATAATTACTTCCGCCAATGTGAATACTTTGGTGTCTGTAATATGAGTGATACTTACTTGGTTGGAGATAGTGAAAAGGTAGAACAGCTGAAGGAGGATGATGGTAAGTATTTCTTTAAATTCACTCTAGATGAGCTAGTAGCAGCACAGCTGGAGAAGATGGAGTTGGAGTTGAATCTGTAAGTAGTGGACTGGAGAGTAGGAGTAGAGAATGACAAAGCTATCCAACACTGTAGATAGCGAAGCTCAGCATATCTGTATCTTTGGAGAGCCATATACAGGAAAAAGCACGCTGGCTATGACACCAGCAACTTTTGGTAAGTTACTACTGTGGTTCTCTTTTGATAGAGGACATACAGTATTGAGGAAACTAGCGCCTCATCAACAGGAATTAGTAGATCTAGTTAGGATACCAGATACTAAAGATAATCCAGTAGGTATTCAGACTGCACTTAAGGTAATTAGTGGGGCCGCGATCACCATATGTGAGGATCATGCAGCAGTAGATTGTGCTGTCTGCAAGAGGGTAGATAGCTCTCTGTGGACTTCAGTTAACCTAAACGCGCTCTCACTAAATACTGTTGTAGTCTTTGACCACATAACTCAGATCGCCGATAGTGCTATGCAGTATGCTATTGAGAGATCTATTAGAAACCACGAGAAAGATGCTACTGGTGTTGTGCTTGATATGAAAGAGAAAGACTACTTCAAACCTGGTCATGGACAATACATGATGCAGGGTTTTTTAATGACTAAGTTCCTTACTAATGTCCAGCAATCTAACAATCATATTATTTGCATAGCTCATGTGGCGGAGGTAGAGCAGGAAGATGGTAAAAAGAAACTTGTTCCTCTCATTGGTAGTGTCCCTTACAGTAGGAATAGCCCTAAGTATTTTGACCATCTTGTTTGCTGTGAAGTAACTAATAAAGAACACCGCTTTGCATCTGATACTACCTATTCTGCTTCTATAGTGTCAGGAAGCAGGAGAGATATCAGTATAGAACATAAGGGTAAGCCTACATTAGAGCCATTCTTCTCAGGTTCTATACCTAAGATTAGTAATACTGGAGTAGTGGAAGCGAAAAAAGTCTTGACTTCTCTGGTCACACCTGCTATAGTGTCTCCCGTAGCCTCAGTAAATGATGCTACTAAGAAGAGAAGTGAGCTACTAGCTAGACTCAACAAGACTACACCAACTACAACTACATCAGCTACATCAGCTAACACACAACCAACACAAGGACCAAACACACCATGAGTGACTCAATTGTTAACTTTGATCTAGACGGCGGAACACTAGATGATATCAGTGATCTTCCTAGTTTTGGTGCCTTTCCTACAGGTGCATATCTTGTAAACCTGGCGAAAGGTATTGAGTTCAAGAAGATCAATGAGCATCCTGCAATGACTGTGGAGATGACACTAGTAAGTGTTGAAGAACTGAAGGAAGAAAGCCTTGATGAAGGTGAACTTCCTCCGAAAGAAGGTGATATTGCTACAGCTGCTTTCCTGATGGATAATGAGACTGGACAGGGATTCTATAAGAGGTTCGCTGATCCAATCTATAAACATCTGGGAGTCTCTAGACATAGAGAAGCTATTGAGCAGTCTAAGGGTTTGCAGTTGCTTGTTGTTATGAAGAGAGTTCATGGCAAAGGAGCCCGCGCAGATCAGCAGTATAACCAGTTTGTTAATACAGCAGTGGCGTAGCGGCAACCTGCGTTGAAACTACTGTATTAGCAGAAGCTCCTGGACATGAGCATAAACTGTCCTCTTTTGTTGTGTGGGGCGCGGAAAGGTTAGTAATGGAAAAAATACTCCTACACTGCACGGAAGATGACACTCCTTATCTAGCTCGCCTCAAGACCATAATTAGTGGTCGCGCGCAGGTTAAGCTCTCATCTAAAGTTCCAGTAACTTATACTGAAGTGATGATAGCTGCAAAGAACTTAGGTATCTCCAAAATTGCTACTACCTCTGAGGTTCTACTGAAGCTTCTCCTAGATGGAAAGATTAGTAAGAAGAATGACTACAGAGGCTCTCTACTAGATAAAGTGGGGGCGGAATGGCTTATATTACCTCCAATGGAATCCTTAGTTACTGTTCCACATGGCTCCTTTCTAATGCAGAGATACTTCAACAAATTTCTAGCTCCCTCAGACTGGCTGTCACTACCAGATTTTAAGTGGGAGTTATTTCATCCGCGCAACACAGAGTCTCTTCTCTCCATCTGCAATGCAGCTACTTTTATAGCAGTGGATATAGAGACAGGACTAGAGAGTGATAGAGTCATTACTTGTGTTGGCTTCTGCGCTGTATCTATAGACTCTACTAACAACACCATCAGTCAAACTACCTTTGTAGTTCCTTTCTTAGAAGAGGATGGATATAATAGAGCTTTCATTAAGCAGATATGCGGGAGCCACACTCCTAAAGTCTTCCAGAATGGGAAATATGATATTGCGTATCTACTTCGTTTTAATACCCCTGTATATAATTATCTCGGCGATACTATCAATCTATTTCACTGCTGGTATTGTGAACTACCTAAGAGACTGGATTTCATTACCTCCTTCCTGCTGAGGAAGTGGAGCTTCTGGAAAGATGAAAGTGCTACAGCAGTAGGCTCTATGGATTACTACCGCTATAATGCTAAAGACTGCTATGCTACAGCTATGTGCTTTCTTACTCTCCTTAAAGAGTTACCGCAGTATGCTTGGAAGAATTACCAGCTGGAGTTTCCTCTAGTATTTCCCTGCATAATGGCAGAGAATAGAGGTCTCCTAAGAGATAATGAAGAGATGGAGAGAGAGGAAGCTCGCTTTACTGAGAAGCTAGGAGAGCAGCTCTCTTCCCTCAGGAAGATGGTAGGTAATGAGAACTATAATCCTAACTCTCCTAAGCAGAACATGCTGTTGTTGCAGGCATTGGGGAGCGGCGATGTTGGTAGTTCCAATAAAATAGCCTTAGATAAGGTGAAGCAGCGACACCCAATTAACTCTCGCATTTTCAATGCTGTGGAGAATTATCGTGCAGATATTAAACTCTGTGGCACGTATCTCCGAGACAAAGACCCAAAGACTGGAGAGACTAAAACCTGGAACGGAAGGATCTTCTATACTCTCAATCCTCATGGAACGGATACAGGAAGGCTTGCTAGTTCGGAAAGTCACTTTTGGTGCGGATGGCAGATACATAATATTCCCCGTGATAGAGATGACATTCAGGTTAGAAGAGGAATACTTGCAGATCCAGGATTTTATCTTGGAGAGTGCGATAGGTCACAAGCAGAGACGAGAGATACAGCTTACTTATCCGGTGATAAGAAACTCATTATGGCTGTGGAGGATAAATCCAGAGACTTTCATGGACTTAACGCTTCGGCTTTCTTCGGTATTCCTTACGATAAGATTGTCAACAGTTCATACAACATGGAAACGGAAGGATGGGAACATAAAACAGTTGATAAGCCTCTGAGAGACTTAAGTAAGAGAACTAATCACGGCGCTAATTATAATATGGGAGCGCAAGTTCTGTTGAATACTATGGGAATAGAGAAGACATTGAAGGCGCGTGCTCTCCTCTCTTTGCCGAGAAACTGGACCTTATTACAAATAACTCAACACTTGTTAGATATCTTCAGTGAGACCTACTCCACTGTTAAGGGAGCTTTCTATGATAAGATTAAGAATGACGTTAATAGCACTAAGAAATTGGTGGGACCAACGGGATGGACAAGGTATTGTTTTGGCAGTCCTAGCATCAATAAGCGGCATCTTAATAGCTATGTCGCTCACGTGCCTCAGTCTCTTAACGCTATGGAACTTAATAACGCTTACCTCAGAGTTTTTTACGAGATTGCACTCACAGAGCCAGTAGACTTTAAGCTAGGTCCTCAGATACATGACTCTATACTTTTCCAATACAGAGTAGGTAGAGTAGATCTAGCATATAAAGTTGCTGAGTGTATGAATAATCCTATTGACATAACCGATGTGTTTGGCTATACTAGGAGACTTACGGTTCCTACAGACCTCAAAGGGGAGAGTAGTAGGTGGAGCGATCTGAAGGTGCTAAAGAAACAGAAAGTAGAGAGCCCAGCCTACGCTTAATTGTTAATAACCAGAGGGATATTATTCGTGAATATCTCACTTATGCATCAGAGACGGAAAGTCCAACTGTATTCCATCGCTGGTGTTTTCTCACGAGCATCGGTGCTTTGCTTGGGAGGAATGTATATCTACGGCATGGGCACTTTAGAATATTTCCTAACTTCTATACTATGCTTGTGGGTGATCCTGGAACTAGAAAATCTGTTGCTATTAAAATGTGCCAACGTCTTATGGCAGCTACTGGATACACTAGTTTTGGAGCGAATAAGACTAGCAAAGAGAAGTTTCTAATGGACTTAGAGGGGATAGTAGATGATCCTGAACTCAGTGAAGCGGGTAAAAAGGGAAGAATTGATTTTACTACTGAGCAAAATCTTTGGGGAGATAATTCAGAATTTAGAGAGCCAAGGGAAGTTTTTATTTGCGCAGATGAATTTAATCAATTCGCAGGAACAAATAATATTGACTTTTACGATATCCTTGGAGACCTCTGGGACTGGGATAACAACTTACCTTATAAGCAAAGAGTTAAAAACTCTCACAGTGTTTCCATCTTCCAGCCTACTGTCTCAATCCTTGGAGGAAATACTCACGAAAATATGAGTAGAGCTTTTCCACCAGAATTAGTAGGGCAGGGATTTATGAGTAGGTTACTACTAGTGCATGGAGGGAAGCCTACTAAGAAGATAGCATTTCCTCCGCCTCCATTAGAGGAAGAGACACAGAAGATAGTAGAGAGATTAGGAGAAGTTAAGAGGAGATTTGATGGAGAGGAGATAGAGATTGATAAGGACGCGCGAGGCATTTTAACAGAGATGTATGAGAGCTGGGTTCCTCTTGCAGACCCTCGCTTAAGTAACTATAATACACGCCGCTTTACTCACCTGTTGAAACTCTGTCTTATTACAGCCGCGGCCACACATAAGCAGAAGGTAGATGAAGAAGTAGTAATCTACAGTAATACTATGCTTTCAGCAGTAGAGATGAATATGTCTCTAGCTCTAGGAGAGTTTGGTAAAGCTAGAAATAGTGATGTAAGTCATAAGATTATGAATGTTCTCTACAATGCTAGAGCACCAGTGTCTATTAGAACCATGTGGGAATATGTGCATAGTGACTTGGATAAGATAGGAAACTTACAAGAACTAATGCAAGGACTTGCAGCTGCTGATAAGGTGCAGTTAGTTCTTGGAGCTAATGGAGGTTACTTAGCGAAGAAAGCAGTAACAGCACCAGTAGAATGGTGTGACTTTACTATGCTTACTGAGAGTGAGAGAATAGGAGTAGTGGAGTAGTAGAATGAGCACTATGGAAAGAAGAGATGCAGCACTTGTGGAGTGGACTAAGTGTTCTATTCATCCAGATGTGAGTCTCCCAATACCTCTAGTATTTGCTGAGGCATTTCTCTGCTATCGTTGTGTTCAAGAAAGTAGGTTAGCTACCTACAAGAGACAGAAGGAAGAAGCTAATGAGCGGCTACGATCATTCAATTCATCCATTACTATCTCTGAAGAAGATACCGCCATCAGTAATGCAGCTGAGAGAAGAATTGCAGAAGCCGCAGAATAGAGATATCCATGACGCTGCAATTCTTGGAAGAAATTTTGAAGAGTGCTTAGGTATTATTGCTAAGGAACTCTCCATAGTATTAGATGGTGATTATGACGTAGATAAGCTCTGCACACTGTTGGTAACACATCTGCGCGCCCGACATTATCTACCTCTAGCGACCAAACTTAAGCAAGTCAATTAGGACTTCTATACTGATTCTGTAAGAGAAGGCATTTCTAACTTTATTAGTCTCCCAGTAGTCTAGCTTTCTACGAAGTGCTTTCTCAGCTGCTTTCTTATAAGTTAGAAACTCTTTATTGCTAAGGCTGAGAGACTGCTGTGCTGGCTGAGGCCGGCGGATTAATGGCATAATCAGGTAACTTTGTTCCTCCAATACTCATCATCATCTGCTGTGCTAATGGATGTGCCAAGTGCATAAAGACTTCATTAGCTCTACTAATGTTAGCATCCTTAGTCCAACTGATGATCTCTTTACCAAAGTTAGGCATAAAGCCTCCACTCTGAGCATACTCCGCAGCGAAATTAGTAACAGCACTAGCTGGCATTGGGTTATTACCGTAGAGATAAGTCTTAGCGGCACTACCTAATTGTTGCATTCTAGTCCTATCTTTAGCTTCATATGCTGTGCTTCTGTAGAGAGCATCTAGAGACACAGCTTCATCTAGTGGGCGCGCGCCAGCAATTCTCCTAGTGAAATCGAGAGCTGTTTGTAGCTCACTCCAGCCTAATGTTCCATCGCTAAAGCCTGGAGTTGTTCTGCTTATGAGATCTCCATTTGCTGTAGTTGTAAATCCTTGCATTAGCTGTCCTAGACCTGTCATTGGCCTAGAGAGACCATTGTGTTCCATAGCTAGGAAGATAGATGGAACTATAGCTGCTCCATTTACTACTTTCTGACCCAGTTGGAAGATAGCTTTACCGAAGTTAATTGCACCGCTAATAGCTGGAAATTCTAGTGGATTTAGTGGTAGAATAGAGACACTACGAGGATTTATGTCACCTCTACTGTAGAGTCCAGTATGAGTAATATTAGAGACCGCGCCATACAGCAACCACTCCCCTAGATCTTTATCAGCAGTATTCATAGTAGTGCTATAGATATCCTTATGTGCAGGATTCATAGCTAGATTACCAATAAGGTGTTGGTTAATAAGTTGTGCTCCAGGAAGTCCTTGTATTCCAAAGAGACCTCCCTGCAATGCCATCATAGTTCCTAGAGTCTTAGCTTCTCCATTCTGGACATAGCGAAACATCTGTTGAAAGAAGTTAAGCTGATAGGTTTGGAAGAGAGACATAGCTGCACCAATAGGACCTTGGAAAGCTATTGGCCGCTGAGATGCAATATAGTTTCCATGAGTACGGTTAACAAAAGTTATCATGTTGTCAATGAGATCAGAGCCGCTTACGCCAGCAGCACTGTAGAGCCTAGTAGCCATTCTAGCACTTATAAATCTATTAAAGTCCTCCACATACTGACCGCCAGTAATCTTAGCAGCATAGCCTAGGACAGTCTTGATTTTAGAGTCTACTGCCTGTTCTGTAGCTCCAGTTCCAATAGGTAGTCCCATATTATCTTGCATCTTAGCAAAGTCATTAAGACTCTCTCTAACTACTCCTAGCTGCTTAAGTCCAGGAAGTATAGAGTCTCGTAGTGGTTTATTAAACCAATCTCCTATGGCCTGTGCCATGAGTTTAGTTACTGATGGTATCTCTACTGGAGTTCCAGGAACTTTAATAGCCATCTGCTTTAGTGCTGCGGAAGAAGAGAGAGTCTCTGCTACTGTGAGAATAGGAGCACTCACTAGGTTAATGAGAGATTGGAAACCATCATAGGTAATGGCGGTAGCTGATTGAACAGTATTCATAGTGTTAACAAAGCGAGAGAGAATCCTAGTTGGTGGTAGTTGATTAGCTATCTCTTGATAGCTCTTAAGAGCATCTACACCTCTAGCCCAAGGATTTCCTAGACCAAATCTCTCTGATATTGCAGAAGCTTGGTCATAAGAGAGAACTCCTTTCTGCACTCCTATGAAAGCACTTCTAGCCATTCTGAAAGCAGAGTCAGCAGTAGCTTCTAGCTTCTCTTGTCCATCTCTCCAAAGAGTATAGTTCTCATTGCGGATACCTAAGGCTGTGTTAATGTAGTCGCGATAAGGATTCTCTGCTTGTCTTCCTATCTTACTAGCCCACCAGGAGACTTGAGATGTAGCAGTGTTCTCATACATCTTACCCATCTGGTCAAGTTCAGAAAAGAGTTGATCATTACCTACTTCTACATAGTTGCGCGCGATCCTAAAATTCTGGCGTCTACCATAGTCAATATAGTCTTTGAGAGTCGCCTCTACATTAACGTTCGGGAAGATATCATTAAGGATGCCGCGCCGACGCATCTCTCCATTAGCTTGACCAGTGTTAAAGTTAAGCTGACTATCGTAGTCACCTTGGATCTTGTGAAAAGTCTTAATATCATCCTTGGTGAAGATATCAAAATCATTTCTCAGCATAGCCATCTTCTGCTCTAGTCCTTCCTTACTAGCAGCAGTAATTACAGAGATGCCATCATCAGCAAAAGCCTTACCAGCAATAGGCTTAACAAGAGCAATAAAGGGATACTTATTTGTATCAATAGGTGGCGCATAGAGATTTCCTGGCTCTATCTTTTTAGGTAATCCTTGAGCAGTATAGAGATCATTAACTGCCTTTAGTCTCCTATCATTAACTTGCTGCCATGCATGTTCAAAATTAGCATGTTCATCATTTAGTTCGTACCAAGTTTTAAGACCCTTAGGTGTAGCTCCAGGCTCATGGTCAGCTAGAGAAACTCCAGGATAGAAACCCTCAGGTTGATAATCTGGATTCCAACCAGTTATGTTTCCATCCTTGTCCATGACTAGAGAGCGACGTAGAACAGCTACATTATCTTTATTAACAACAGTTGGCATCTCTTGTTCTACTATCTCTCTTGGTAGCCAAGTCCAGTTTTCATTAGTAGAGTGTCTAGCAGCTATGAAGCTGTTAAGTTCACTAGTAGCTACTGGATTACTTCTCATAGTAGCAAAGTGAGATGACATTACACCTTCATCTGCATCAATTTGTTTCTGTATAAAGCGAGTTAGAAATCCTCCTACAGTCTGAACGCGCTGAGCTAATGTTCCCATTGCTGCGTTAGTAAAGGAGAGTATTCCAGGCTTAGGTCCAGCTATAGTAGCATCCTTAGATGAGTAGCCGTCTATCCATAGATTCTCCCAGCCTTCACCAGCATACTTAGACAGCGCGGCTTTCTTATTATCTCTAATCATTCCTATCTTCTGCTGGACTGCTACCATACCTCTTACTATCTGGCCATCCATACGAGAGGTATTACCAATGTCATAGGAGAGTTGGACATGATTCACTCTAGCTAAGTCTGGAGTATTAGCCATGAAGTCTTCTGGCTTAGTAGCTTTGAGTCCATTATTGATGTAGTCTTGACTTACATTTGCTCGGCGCGCGACCTCTTCTATACTCATTTTGGGGTTAGCTAACATTAGATCGTGGATGAAGTCATCTTTAGCGCCTTGGATCTTGGTAAGTAGCTGTTGTGGATTCTGAGATAAGGGATCGCCGCTCGCAAAAGTTACTCCCTTCTTCTCTAGCTCCGCTACATGCTTTCCAAAGTCTCCACTCTTAGTAGCTTGATAGAAGAGAGTTTCCAGAGTTGGGAGATCAGAGTCTACTATAGTATCCTTAGCTCTAATTCCTCTATCAGCAGTCCAGAGATATCTAGCCATTGCATCTTCAGTTTCTGTAGTAGTAGTTAGCACACTACCAGTAGTTTGTGGTGAGAACTCTCTCCTTCCATATGTGACGCCGCGATTAATTACTTTAACTTCTCCGGGGTAATCTCCCAGCACTCTAACAACATTAGTTACCACATTTCCATTGAGGACATTAAGGACTGTTGGAGCAGAATATAAGGGAGCCGCGTCCTTCGGCAACATACCAGTTTCTTTAAGACTCTTATACTCCGCCGGCTTTAGTGGTCTTCCCATTCCCTCTAGAGGAACTTCTACTAGATTAGGAGCATTAGGATTAACGTAGATCTGTCCTTTCTCAGCTAGAAAGATATCTTTACCACCTTCCCAAGCTTCTTCAGCAGTTCTAAATCTAGGCATCTCCAGACCATCTGGAGTAGTGAAAGTCTCATACCACTTCCCTATTTCTGCTCCATTACTATAAGGTCTCATCTGGTATCGTTTAGAAAGATCAGCTCCATCATGAGCTACATTACTGAAAACTTCTGTAAGTGGAGCTGGAGATAGCTGATTACCTTTATGGAATTTGTTGACGAAGAAGTAGTCAGCTGCTGGAGCTACATCTGCATCTCCTACAGGTCTGATACCTACTAGAGTTCCCATCTTATTAAGAGCATCTTCTTTACTCATGCTTGCATCTGCATACATTCTCCTAATCATACTAACAAAAGAGTCAGCGAATTTCTCATTATTAGTTCCGCTTAGCTCTCGCGCAGTTACAGTAATCTCATTAAGAGCTCTGTTAGTAGAAGTAGAGAGCTTTCTTCCAGCTAATGTAGATAGTTCCTCTTTAGGTAAGCTCCACATATGATCAAACATAGCAGCCATCTTAGCACCAGCTAGAGGCACATCTTCTAGTGTAGAGCCATCATCTTTGAAGATAGTTCTAACTGTTTCATAGTCCTTAGTAGCCTTATCCGCTGCTAGATAAGCCTGCTGGAACTTACTCCTAATAGCGTAGGCTTCTAGTCCACCTCCTACTACTGTTCCAAAGCCTATTCCAATAGCCATATCAGATAGCATATCTCCCCAACTCTGATCTTTCATAAGTGGAGAGCCTTGCATAGCTGCTGCTGCGGCAGTCTCAAAAGCTAATGACTGCACTGCTTGATCTCGGAAACCTAGAGAGATAGCCTTGAATTTATCTGCTGCGAGACCTGGAAATAGAGCTTGGTCTCCACTTAATATTGTAGCTTCCGCACCCTTTACAATCTTATCAGTTGCAGGCATTAGTAAATTAGTAGCTCTTGCAGCAGTCTCTCCTAAGAAGCCTCCCTGAATAGCTTTCATAGCCTTAACGCCATAAAGTCCAGGAACTAGAGAGCCAGCAATAAAGCCAGCTGCTTCAACTCCCTGAGTATGCTCTTTGTAATAACTATCATAACTATCAAGGCCAAGAGATTGTAGTTCATTACTCATCTTAAGAGGCTCTATGTCCGCGCCGAACATATTAGCAAGCTGTATAGGAGTGTTAATAACACCGTTTATGGCGGCACCAATAGAAAGAGGAACAAATTTAGTAACTACATCTATAGCACTATCTACTGCACCCTGTCCTCCAAGAGTTGATGGAACATTAGTGGCATGAACTAAATCAGAAATGTCTCCAGTTTCAGTATCATAAAGTCCCATTATGGCTGATCCTGAGTTTTAAGTTGTGAAGGTGGCGTTACTACAGGAGCAGGAACTGGACTGCCAGCACCTCTCAATGTCATCCTAGTAAGAGCATCATATACTGCACCAGCATTAGTCATATCTATAACAGTTCTAGAGCCAAAGGAACCAAGAGTTACAGCAGTCTTGAAACCAGTGGAGGAGTTAGGACCATCAAATGCCATTCTCTTGTAGGGATATTTCATGTTATTATCAGCTATGATAGCCTCATAGATCTTATTAACTTGCTGCACAGCACTATTCATATCATACTTGCCACTCTGAACTCCTAACACAGCAGCAGCTAGAATATCTTGAGCACGTGTAGGACCGTCAGTATTCTGAGCAGCTTGTGGAGTTAGATCTTTAGCTAGTGGAAGTTTGGAGATTTCTTGAATAGCTAAGACAGAAGCTAATGGACCAGGACTGAAGAACCCTCCAGTTGTTGGAATGGCCTTAATCTCATCATTAATAGCTTTCTTAAGTCCATCATTTAACTTCGCTTCCTGAAGCGCAGGAGGGAGAGCTTTAAAAGTAAATTCTCCTGTATCAGTTATTGTCTTCTCATTAACAATACTCATCTTATTAGCTAGAGTTCCAAGTCCTGGAGGTGGAGTTATTGGAGCCTTAGATACTCTCTCCCAAGCTTTGTAAGGATTCCTACCAAGAGCGCCATCAACACTATTGATGTTAGGATCTGCTGCTAACTCTAAGACATAGGCTTGTAGTTGAGGACTGAGATACTTAAGATTTTCCACTTTAATAGGAGCTATAAGTCCAGTAGATGCAGCCTTATCTAAACCTACTTGCAGTTGAGCATTAGCTGCATCTGCTCTCTGCTTATCTCCAATGTTAATGTCATTCATTAGTTGCTGCTGTTTAGCAGCTGCTGCTTCTCTCTGATTACGCTCATCCTGTAGTGAGAGCTCATTGAAGCGGATAGCGTTCTCTACACTCTTATTCTGGATATTAATAGAGTCCGTAACTGCTTGGAACTCTCTGCTATTAGCAGCTGTGCGGATATTAACTACACTCACGTTATTAACAGCAGCATCATGCATTACTTTACCAAGATCAATCTTAGCCTGAGCAAAGATCATAGCTCTAGCATTTTGCTCTGCTGCAATAGAAGTATCCGCAGCAGCTAGCATATGATCTCTATGCGCCTCATCCATAAGTTTATTAATACCAGACAGAACTTCCATGTTCTGCTTAACTTCTTCTTCAGCACCACCTAGTTGCATTATCCTACCAGGCATAGTAAATTGATTAGTTAGCCACTTAATAGGATTATCAAGGAATCCTACTCCTAGATCACCTCGGATACTATCCTCTAATCGGAGAACATTCTGTTCCTTATCTCTGATGCCAGCAGATAGAGCAGCTACAGTCATACTTCCAGCACCAGGAAGAATACCTAGCTGTAGTCTAGTCTGATTATCCATCTGCTGGATATGTCTAGCTACAGCTGCATCTATGCTGGCCTTTGTAGCCTCAGCTGTAGCTTTATCTGCAATACCAGTAGAGAGTGTAGAAGTAGCTGCACCAAAGCCTGGATCATAGTTTTTATAGGGTCTATTAGCATCAATGAAGCTTTGGAGGGCGCGGCCGTAATAACTACCTACATTTATCTCGTTATTTACTATTGCAGGTTCCGTGTTAGGACCAGCCCCTCCAGTCATCTTAGTTACTGCTTGCTGAGAGGGAGATAAGGGACGCGCGCCCCCTGCAATAGTAGCTACATCTACTGAGGGATTCTCATCTACGCCATAATCATCAGCCATTAGCCAGTTCCTCCACTTTGACTTACAGTTGGAACTATCTGACTAGCTATTTGCTGCCATTGGTAAGGATCAATAACACCACTATCTGCTGTAGGATTAGGAGTTGGAGTTGGAGATACTACTGTAGGACTTGGAGCAATCTGCGCTGTTGGCTGTGCAGAAGGTTGTGGAGAACTAGATGGCTTCTGTCCAGTAGTTAGTGCTGCAATCAGCTGATTAGGATCACTGAAGGATATTCCATTAACTAAGTTATTAAGATCAGAACTATCTGCTGTGAAACGGAACTTGGAGAATGCAGAGCCTAGATCTGGCAGTGTAGGAATAGCATCATTAGCATGTGGATTTGGTGTTCCTAAGAGTAGCGGCGGCCCTTCAATAGATGAGAGCTTCAATCCTGTCTTATCCAAGAAGGTGTTAAAGTTAGCTGCTTGCTGTTGGAAACCAGTAAGAGTGCTGAAGGAGTCTACAGATTGTGCTGTAGGTTGACCAAAGTTAAGTCTTCCATTCTCAGCAGTGGTAGGTAGGTAGAAGTAGGAGTTCTTAGGATTAGGACCTATGAGACCTCCAAGTAGTGTTCCAATGAGAGCGCCGGCAGCTGTTCCAATAGGTCCAGCAAAACTTCCAATTTCACTACCTAAAACTGCACCTCCACCAATACCACCAGCAATTCCTCCAACAGTTCCTCCAATACTTCCTCCTACTGCCTTACCTTGAGGTGCAATAAGATGAGCTAATTCACTACCAACAAAACCAGCTACTGGATTAGCTAGATCTCCCACTACTGAGCCAAAACCAGAGCCAGTAGTAGCTAGTGTTCCTAAGTCACCAGGGAGATTAAGTAGAGAGCCAGGCTGATTAGCTAGTCCGGTCTTGATAAAGTCAGAAACGCCACTCACTGCATCTCCAAAGAAATCAGAAGTTCCAGCAGTTGCAG
>Ga0105248_10002067_pt1 | contig 22238 bp, 18 predicted proteins | sample KBSS34metaG_FD_81524 | JGI IMG/M metagenome (GOLD analysis project Ga0105248, IMG submission 81524) | Switchgrass rhizosphere microbial communities from Kellogg Biological Station, Michigan, USA - KBS S3-4 metaG | ecosystem: Host-associated > Plants > Roots > Rhizosphere > Soil | place...
ACACGATCGTCAACGCCGCGGCAGGCGTCACACTGCGCACACTGCCGCATGTCCCCAACGGCGTGAAACGCCTACTGCTGGGCGGCCGTTCGGTCACGATCGACGGAAACACGCTGGATACCACGCTGCAACTGATGCTTGCGTTGCAGCGGCCGACCGGCATCGACGGGCTCGCGGCGGACGATGACGTCATCACCTCGCGGGCTCGACTGGAGATCCTGGCGGCGAGCGTCAAGCAGGACATCCCGGCGGGGACGGTGACCAATCTCTCGATTCCAGGGTCTGCCGGGCCGATTCCGGCGCGGCACTACAGCCCGGGAGCCGCCGTCGCGCCACTGCTGGTCTTCTACCACGGCGGCGGCCAGGTGATCGGCAGCCTGGATACCCACGATGACCTCTGCCGCAAGATCTGTCGCGACGGTGCGATGCACGTGCTGTCGGTCGACTACCGGCTGGCTCCCGAGCACAAGGCACCCGCAGGCGCCGACGATGCCTTCGCCGCGTTTCTGTGGGCCCGTGAGCACTCCGCCGAGCTCGGCGCCGACGCGGACCGCGTGGCCGTCGGCGGCGACAGCGCGGGCGGCAACCTCGCCGCGCTGGTCGCGCAGCGCGCGCGGACCGAGGGGCCCGGGTTACCTGCGCTGCAACTCCTCATCTATCCCGTCACCAACTACCGCGACGAGACGCGGTCGCAGACGTTGTTCGCCTCGGGCTACTTCCTGACCAAGCGTGATCTTCACTGGTTCCGGTCGAAGTACCTCGACGGCGCGGGGCTCGACGCGTCCGACCCGCGGGTGTCACCCCTGCTGACCGACGACCTGGCCGGACTGCCGCCCGCGCTCGTGCTCACCGGCGGGTTCGACCCTCTGCGCGACGAGGGCCAGCAGTACGTCGATGCCATGCGAGCAGCAGGGGTCGACGTCGACCATCGGCATTTCGGCTCGCTGGTGCACGGCTGGGCCAACTTCTTCCCGCTGGGAGGCGGCAGCGCCACCGCCGTGGCGGAAACCATCTCCGCGCTGCGCGCCCATCTCGCCCGCGCGTGAGAACGCGCCTGTGAGCCGCCGGTACTCTTGACCCGTGGCGACGAAACCCAAAAAGCAAGCCAGCTACGACCTGAAGGCTGCCGACCGCAAGCGCAACCTCGCGATCCAGATCGGGCTGACGTCGATCGTGGTGATTTTCGCCGTCGCGCTGGTGGGGTACATCGTCTTGTCCAACGACAAGAAACCACAGTCCGGTGAGGCCAAGGCCGTCCGCGTCGCGTCGAGCAACGTCATCAAGAAGGAAGGCAGCTCCGACCCGAAGGTTGTGCTGTCGATGTACGAGGACTTCCTGTGTCCGCACTGCGGACTGTTCGAGCAGCAGTTCGGGCCGACGGTGAACAAGCTGATCGACACCGGCGCCGTCGCCGCCGACTACTACATGGTCGGCATCCTGGACCGTCCGCAGAACCAGAACTACTCGTCGCGTGCGGGTGGCGCCGCCTACTGCGTGGCCGACGAATCCATCGACGCGTTCCGGCGCTTCCACGCCGCTCTCTACGCTCAGCAGCCCGACGAGACCGCGACGGTGTTTCCCGACAATTCGCGGCTGATCGAGGTCGCGCGTCAGGCGGGCGCCGGCGGCGGCGTGCCTGACTGCATAAACAAGGGCCGATACACCGAGATGGTGCAGGGGTTGGCCGCGGCCGCAGGTATTCAGGCGACGCCGACCATCCGCATCAACGGGCAGGACTACACACCCACGACGCCCGACGCGTTGGTCGCCAAGATCAAGGAAACCGTCGGCGAGGTGCCGGGGCTTGACGGCGCCGCGCCTCCGGCACCCGTACCGACACCAGCGCCGGCAACCGCGCCATGACCGCGACCGCGCCCAGCGACGTCCAGCCGACCGAACGGGCGGCCAACGCGTCGAACAGGGTGTCGGTCCGGACTGCCAGCGCGGTATGGATTCTGATCGCCGGCGTCGTCGGGCTCGCCGCTGCGCTCACGCTGACGGTCGAGAAGATCGAGATTCTGATCAATCCCGCTTACGTGCCGTCCTGCAGCATCAACCCGGTGCTGTCGTGCGGTTCGGTGATGGTGACCCCGCAGGCGTCGGCGTTCGGCTTCCCCAACCCGCTGATCGGCATCGTCGCGTTCACCGTCGTGGTGGTGACCGGTGTGCTCGCGGTCGCCAAGATCGGGCTGCCGCGGTGGTACTGGGCCGGCCTGGCGACGGGCACGGCGCTCGGCGTGGTGTTCATCCACTGGCTGATCTTCCAGAGCCTGTACCGGATCGGCGCGCTGTGCCCGTACTGCATGGCGGTGTGGGCAGTCACCATTCCGCTGTTCGTCGTGGTCGCCTCGATCGCGCTGCAGCCGTTGCGGTCGAACGTGGTGGCGCGGGTGCTGTACACGTGGCGGTGGTCGCTGGTGGCGCTGTGGTTCACCGCGCTGATCTTGATGATCCTCGCGCGGTTCTGGAACTACTGGTCGACTCTCCTCTAGCCTCTAGACACCGCAGCGTCATCGGGAGGGTCAGGCAGTGATTTCTAAGGTCCTGGTCGCCAACCGCGGGGAGATCGCGATCCGCGCCTTCCGGGCGGCCTACGAGATGGGCATCGCAACGGTAGCCGTCTACCCGTATGAGGACCGCAACTCGCTGCACCGGCTGAAGGCCGACGAGTCGTATCAGATCGGTGAGAAAGGCCATCCGGTCCGGGCGTATTTGTCGGTCGACGAGATCGTCCGCGTCGCCCAGCAGGCCGGCGCCGACGCGATCTACCCCGGCTACGGCTTCCTGTCGGAAAACCCCGACCTGGCCGCGGCGTGTGCCGCGGCGGGCATCACGTTCGTCGGTCCGAGCGCCGAAATCCTCGAGCTGGCCGGCAACAAGTCGCGGGCGATCGGGGCGGCGCGTGCCGCGGAATTGCCTGTGCTGAAGTCCTCGGCGCCGTCATCGTCGGCCGATGAGCTGATGACGGCCGCGGCGACGATGGAGTTCCCGTTGTTCGTCAAAGCGGTGTCCGGCGGGGGTGGGCGCGGTATGCGGCGCGTCGCCGACGTCGCCGCACTGCCCGAGGCGATCGAGGCGGCGTCCCGTGAGGCCGAGTCCGCGTTCGGTGACCCGACGCTGTACCTCGAGCAGGCGGTGATCAACCCCCGCCACATCGAGGTGCAGATTCTGGCCGACCGGCACGGCAACGTGATGCATCTGTTCGAACGTGACTGCAGCGTGCAGCGACGGCACCAGAAGGTCATCGAGCTGGCCCCGGCGCCCAATCTGCCTGAGGAACTGCGCGCCGAGATCTGCGCCGACGCGGTCGCGTTCGCTCGCCAGATCGACTACACCTACGCGGGCACCGTCGAATTCCTGCTCGACGAGCGCGGCCACTACGTGTTCATCGAGATGAACCCGCGCATCCAGGTCGAGCACACCGTGACCGAGGAGATCACCGACGTCGATCTGGTCGCCAGCCAGATGCGCATCGCCGACGGGGAGTCGCTGGAAGCCCTTGGGCTCAGCCAGGATTCGCTGCAACTGCACGGGGCTGCTTTGCAATGTCGGATCACGACCGAGGATCCGGCCAACGGCTTCCGTCCCGACACCGGCCGAATCAGCGGCTACCGGACACCCGGCGGCGCGGGCATCCGACTTGACGGTGGCTCGCATCTGGGGGCCGAGATCAGCGCCCATTTCGACTCGATGCTGGTCAAACTGACCTGCCGCGGGCGTGACTTCGCCACGGCGGTCGCCAGGGCGCGTCGCGCGCTCGCCGAGTTCCGGATCCGTGGCGTGTCGACGAACATTCCGTTCTTGCAGGCGGTCGTCAACGATCCCGACTTCCGCGCCGGCCGGGTGACGACGTCGTTCATCGACGAGCGGCCCTATCTGCTGACCGCGCGGACCCCGGCCGACCGGGGCAGCAAGATCCTCAACTACCTCGCCGACGTCACCGTCAACCAGCCGCACGGGCAGCGTCCGTCGACGGTGTATCCGCAGGACAAGCTGCCGCAGATCGATCTCGACGCGGTGGCACAACGGGGTAGCAAGCACCTGCTGACCGAGGTGGGGCCCGAGGGATTCGCTCGCTGGCTACGCGAAACCAAGTCGGTCGGTGTCACCGATACGACGTTCCGCGATGCGCATCAGTCGCTGTTGGCCACCCGCCTTCGCACCACCGGCCTGTTGATGGTCGCGCCCTACATCGCGCGGATGACGCCGCAGCTGCTGTCCATCGAGTGCTGGGGCGGGGCGACTTACGATGTGGCACTTCGGTTTTTGAAGGAAGACCCGTGGGAGCGGCTGGCCGCGCTGCGCGAGGCGGTGCCCAACGTCTGCCTGCAGATGCTGCTGCGGGGCCGTAACACAGTGGGTTACACGCCGTATCCTGAATCGGTCACCTACGGGTTCGTGCAGGAAGCGACGGCGACCGGCATCGACATCTACCGCATCTTCGACGCACTCAACAATGTCGACTCGATGCGACCCGCGATCGACGCGGTGCGCGAAACCGGTACGGCGGTGGCCGAAGTCGCGATGAGCTACACCGGCAACCTGTCGGATCCCAACGAAAACCTGTACACGCTTGACTATTACCTCAAGCTGGCGGAGCAGATCGTCGACGCGGGCGCGCACGTGCTGGCGATCAAGGACATGGCGGGGCTGCTGCGCCCACAGGCCGCCCATCAGTTGGTCACCGCGCTCCGCAGCCGGTACGACCTGCCGGTGCACGTGCACACCCACGACACCCCTGGCGGGCAGTTGGCCACTTATGTAGCGGCATGGCAGGCCGGCGCCAGCGCCGTCGACGGTGCGTCTGGGCCGCTGGCGGGCACCACCAGCCAGCCGGCGCTTTCCTCGATCGTGGCGGCTGCGGCACATACCGAGTACGACACCGGGCTGTCGTTGTCGGCGGTGTGCGATCTAGAGCCCTACTGGGAGGCGCTGCGAAAGGTGTACGCGCCGTTCGAATCCGGGATTCCCGGGCCGACGGGGCGGGTGTATCGCCACGAGATCCCCGGCGGTCAATTGTCCAATCTGCGTCAGCAGGCGATCGCGCTCGGCCTTGGCGACCGGTTCGAGGAGATCGAGGCGAACTACGCCGCCGCGGACCGGGTGCTGGGCCGGCTGGTGAAGGTGACCCCGTCGAGCAAGGTGGTGGGCGATCTGGCGCTCGCATTGGTCGGTGCGGGTGTCAGCGCGGACGAATTCGCCGCTGACCCAGCGAAATTCGATATCCCTGATTCGGTGATCGGGTTCCTGCGCGGCGAACTCGGCGACCCGCCTGGCGGCTGGCCTGAACCGTTGCGCACCAAGGCGCTCGCCGGTCGCCCGCCCGCGAAACCCCAGCAGGACCTGTCCGACGAAGACGAGACCGTGCTGACGCAGGGGGGCCCGAAACGCCAGGCCACGCTAAATCGGCTGCTGTTCCCTGGTCCCACAAAGGAATTCGAGGCTCATCGGGAACTGTACGGAGACACTTCGGGGCTGAGCGCCAACCAGTTCTTCTACGGGCTGCGGCACGGCGAAGAACACCGGGTCAGGCTGGAACGCGGTGTCGAGCTGTTGATCGGGCTGGAAGCGGTCTCCGAACCCGACGAACGCGGCATGCGCACCGTGATGTGCATCCTCAACGGACAACTGCGACCGGTGGTGGTGCGTGACCGCAGCATCGCGAGCGACATCCCGGCCGCCGAGAAGGCCGACCGGTCCAACCCCGACCACATCGCCGCGCCGTTCGCCGGAGTGGTCACCGTCAGCGTCGCCGCCGGCGACAAGGTCGCCGCGGGACAGACCATCGCCACCATCGAGGCGATGACGACGGAGGCCGCGATCACAGCACCCAAGGCAGGCGAGGTCAGCCGCGTCGCCGTCTCGGCCACAGCGCAGGTCGAGGGTGGCGATCTGCTGATGGTGGTGAGCTGACCCGCATCGTGGCCGGCACGCTGGGCGGTCGGCGAATCGCTGTGCCGCGCACCGGAACTCGGCCGACTACCGACCGGGTGCGTGAGTCGCTGTTCAACGTGCTCGCGTCGCGCGTCGACTTCGAAGGAGCCTCGGTGCTCGACCTGTACGCGGGTTCGGGCGCCCTTGGCCTGGAGGCGCTGTCGAGGGGCGCAACGTCGGCGGTGTTCGTCGAATCCGACCATCGCGCGGCCGCCGTCATCGCCAAGAACATCGCATCGCTGGCAGTGGCGGCCGCCGTGCGGCGCGGGCCCGTCGCAGCTGTGCTGGCGGGTGGTGCGGACCGGCCGGTGAACCTCGTCTTCGCCGACCCGCCCTATGACGTCGGCGACGCCGAGATCGTGCAGATGCTCACCGCCCTCGTCGACGGCGGCTGGGTGAGCAGCGGCGCGGTAGTGGTCCTCGAGCGGGCGGCGTCGGGGCCGTCGCTGTCGTGGCCCGACGGCTGGCAGCCCTGGCAGGCCCGTCGCTACGGCGACACCCGGCTAGAGCTGGCCGAGCGGGCCTGATCAGCCCTGATAGCGTCGTCACCCATGAGCGGCGCGGTATGCCCGGGATCCTTCGACCCGATAACCCTCGGCCACGTCGACATCTTCGAGCGCGCGGCCGCCCAGTTCGACGCGGTCGTGGTCGCGGTGCTGGTCAACCCCAACAAGCAGGGCATGTTCACGCTCGACGAGCGCATCGCGATGATCCAGGAATCGACGACTCACCTGCCGAACCTGCGCGTCGAAGCGGGTGAGGGCCTGGTCGTCGACTTCGTGAAGTCCCGCGGACTGACCGCGATCGTCAAGGGTCTGCGCACCGGCACCGATTTCGAATACGAGCTGCAGATGGCGCAGATGAACAAGCACATCGCGGGCGTCGATACGTTTTTCGTCGCGACCACGCCGCGGTATTCGTTCGTGTCATCGTCCCTGGCCAAGGAGGTCGCGACGCTCGGTGGCGACGTGTCCGAGCTGCTGCCCAAGCCCGTCAACGTGCGCCTGCAGGCCAAGCTCAAGGGTTAACTCCGGCAACGGCGGGTAGTCACAGGGTGGGCGCACAGCCAACGCGCCGAATCCATGCTTTATGAAATTCGGAGGTATCCCCATGGTCGAAACGTTTGTTCAATCGACCGATGACGTCGTGAAGTTCCTCAAAGCGCAACACAACCTGATCAAGGACATGTTCGACGAGGTGCTGTCCGCGTCGGAAGCGAAAGCCCGCGAAAAAGCGTTCGTCGACCTGCGCAAGCTGCTGGCGGTGCACGAGACCGCCGAGGAAATGGTGGTGCATCCGCGGGCACGCCACGATGTCGCCAACGGCGATGAGATCGTGGACGCCCTCCTGGAGGAGGAGCACAAGGCGAAGGAGACGTTGTCCAGGCTCGAAAGCATGGATATCAGCTCGCCGGAGTTCATTGCGGAGCTAACGAAGTTTCGTGATGCCGTCATTGACCATGCCGAGCGCGAGGAGAACGAGGAGTTCACCAAGCTGGAGCGCAACCTCAAAGCCGACGACCGCGAGCGGATGGCAAAGGCGGTACTGGCCGCAGAGGCGATCGCGCCCACCCGCCCGCACCCAGGTGTCGAGTCGGCCAAGCTGAATTTTGCCGCCGGGCCGTTCGCGTCGATGCTCGACCGGGTTCGCGACCTCATCAAACAGGCAACATCGTAGCCGCAGCCAGTGTGCTGAGCTGACGCAAAATCGCCCGTGACGTCGGATGTGCGGGCGATTTTGTTTTGCCGGTAACCGCCGGCGCGCAGCTGGCCAGCCATATTGACATAATGTGCGCGAAGCAATTCGCACGGGAGTTGCGGCCTGGGGGAGCCTGGGACACAGCAAAACGGCCAAAGGACGACACACCGGGCCAGGAAGCTGAGTCACACGCGTAACACCAGGCACACTGGTAACTGTCAACTACGCCTGGAGGGTGTTGCCGTGTACCGAGTATTTGAAGCGCTCGACGAGTTGGGCGCGATTGTGGAAGAAGCCCGCGGCGTGCCGATGACGGCCGGTTGCGTGGTGCCCCGCGGCGATGTCCTGGAGCTGATAGACGACATCAAGGACGCCATCCCCGGCGAGCTCGACGATGCCCAAGACGTCCTCGACGCGCGGGATTCGTTGCTGCGCGAAGCCAAGGAGCACTCCGACTCGATGGTGTCCACGGCCACCGCAGAGGCCGATTCGCTGATCAACCACTCGCGCGCCGAAGCTGATCGCCTGCTGGCAGACGCGAAGGCCCAGGCCGACCGCATGGTGGCCGAGGCCCGTCAGCACAGCGAACGGATGGTCGGCGAGTCCCGCGAGGAGGCGGCCAGGATCGCCGCCACCGCCAAGCGGGAGTACGAGGCCAGCACCGGCCGCGCCAAGACAGAGGCTGATCGCCTGATCGAGAACGGCAACCTGGCGTACGAGAAGGCCGTGCAGGAAGGCATCAAGGAGCAGCAGCGGCTCGTGTCGCAGACCGAGATCGTGCAGACCGCGACGGCCGAGGCCACCCGTCTTATCGACTCGGCGCACGCCCAGGCCGACCGCCTGCGCGGCGAGTGCGACATCTACGTCGACAGCAAGCTCGCGGAGTTCGAGGACTTCCTGAACGGAACCCTTCGCTCGGTGGGCCGCGGCCGCCATCAGCTGCGCACCGCCGCGGGCACCCACGACTACGCTGCGCGGTAGCGTACGGCCGTCGCCGTAGGATTGTCCTTTATGGCGACGCATCTGAAGAAGGCGGCGCGTCGCGCGCCACGCTCGCCGCTCGTGATCAATATCTCCCGGCTTGGCCGGCGGCCAGGCTCGATGATGACCTTCTCCGAGACAGTCCCGAGCCCGTCGCGCATCGGGCTGGACCTGATCGGGATCGACGAGGGCGCGCCGCTGAAACTGGATCTGCGGATCGAATCAGTTTCGGAGGGGGTGCTGGTCAGCGGCACGGTGTCCGCGCCGACGACGGGGGAGTGCGCCCGCTGCCTGACCCCGATCACCGGAGACGTCGAAATCGACCTCACCGAACTGTTCGCCTACCCCGACAGCGCAACCGATGAGACCACCGAGTCGGATGAGATCGGCCGGGTCATCGACGACACCGTCGATCTCGAGCAGCCGATCATCGACGCGATCGGCTTGGCGTTGCCGTTCTCGCCGCTGTGCAGCCCGGACTGTGCCGGGCTGTGCCCGCAGTGCGGCGTGCCGCTGGCGACCGCCGAGCCTGGACATCGTCACGAGCAGATCGATCCGCGGTGGGCGAAGCTCGCAGGCATCCTGGATCGGGACGACAAGTGAGCGTCGAGCGGGCGGCGCTGGTGAAGGCCTTGGGGGTCGACCTGCCCGACGAACTGCTGACCGTCGCGCTGACGCACCGCAGCTATTCCTACGAGAACGGCGGGCTGCCAACCAACGAGCGCCTGGAGTTTCTCGGCGACGCGGTCCTCGGGCTGACCATCACCGAGGAGCTCTACCATCGCCACCCCGAACGCTCCGAGGGCGACTTGGCCAAGCTGCGCGCCAGCATCGTCAACACCCACGCGCTCGCGGACGTCGGCAGGCATCTGTCCGACGACGGGCTGGGCGCCTACCTGCTGCTTGGCAAGGGCGAGGAGCACTCCGGCGGCGCCGACAAGTCGAGCATCCTAGCCGACGGGGTCGAATCCTTGTTGGGCGCAATCTATTTGGAGCACGGTGCAACGGTGGTCCGCGAAGTGATCATGCGGCTGTTCGGCACGCTGCTCGACACCGCCCCGACGCTCGGTGCGGGGTTGGACTGGAAGAGCAGCCTGCAGGAGCTGACCGCATCCCGCGGCATGGGGGCGCCGTCCTACCTGGTGACCTCAACCGGCCCTGACCACGACAAGGAATTCACCGCGACGGTGATCGTCACCGACGTCGAGTACGGCAAGGGCGTCGGCAGGACGAAGAAGGAAGCCGAGCTGAAAGCCGCTGCGGCCGCGTGGACCGCGCTCGACAGTGCCTGAACTGCCCGAGGTCGAGGTCGTCCGGCGCGGATTGGCGGCCCACGTCACGGGTCGAACCATCACCGCCGTGCGAGTGCACCACCCGCGGGCGGTGCGTCGTCACGAAGCGGGTCCCGCCGACCTGACCGCGCGGCTGCTCGAGGCACAGATCACGGGCACGGGCCGGCGCGGCAAGTACCTGTGGCTGACGTTGGACGACGGTTCTGCTTTGGTTGTGCACCTAGGGATGAGCGGCCAGATGCTGCTTGGTGAGGTGCCGAACGAGAACCATCTGCGCATCGCGACGCACCTGGACGATGGCACCGCGCTGAGCTTCGTCGACCAGCGCACGTTCGGTGGCTGGATGCTTGCGGACTTGGTGACGGTCGACGGCACCGAGCTGCCTGCGCCCGTCGCGCATCTCGCGCGCGATCCGCTCGACCCGAAGTTCAATCGCGATGGAGTTGTTATGGTGTTGCGGCGCAAGCACTCTGAGATCAAGCGCCAACTGTTGGACCAGACGGTGGTGTCAGGCATCGGCAACATCTACGCCGACGAAGCGCTGTGGCGGGCCAAGGTCAATGGCGCGCGGCTGGCGTCGTCGCTGACCCGCGCGAAACTCGGTGAGCTGCTCGACGCCGCCGCCGATGTGATGGTCGATGCGCTTGGGCATGGCGGCACATCGTTCGACTCGTTGTACGTCAACGTCAACGGTGAGTCCGGCTACTTCGACCGGTCGCTGGACGCCTACGGCCGCGAAGGGGAGCCGTGCCGCCGCTGCGGCGCGGTGATGCGGCGGGAGAAGTTCATGAACCGGTCGTCGTACTACTGCCCGAAATGCCAACCGCGACCGGGGGCGCGGCGCAGTTAAACTGCCGCGTGGGCCCCCACGCGAGTCCGCGAGTGACCGTGTCTGCACGCAGACACGCCGTGTATGCGTGGCATTTTGCGGTCGCTCGCGGGAAGGAAATAAGCCATGACCGAACTGTGGGTTGAGCGCACCGGCGTGCGCCGCTACACCGGGCGCAGCTCACGCGGCGCAGAGGTGCTCGTCGGAAACGAAGACGTCGAGGGCGTCTTCACGCCTGGCGAGCTGATGAAGATCGCCCTGGCCGCCTGCAGTGGGATGTCCAGCGACGCGCCGCTGCGCCGGCGGCTTGGCGACGACTACCAGACGACGATCAAGGTGTCCGGGGCCGCGGATCGCGAGCAGGAGCGGTACCCGCTGCTCGAGGAGCGCATGGAACTCGATCTTTCCAGCCTGTCCGAGGACGAGGTGGTGCGGGTGCTCACCGTCGTCGAGCGGGCCATCGATCAGGTGTGCACCGTGGGCCGCACGCTGAAGTCTGGGACCAAAGTGACGTTTGAGGTCAGTGATGCAGGAGTTAGCTGACATCAGGTTGACCGCCTGGGTGCACGGCTATGTCCAAGGCGTGGGCTTCCGGTGGTGGACACGCGCGCGGGCGCTGGAACTCGGCCTCGTCGGATATGCCTCGAACAGGCCCGATGGGCGTGTCCAGGTTGTCGCGCAGGGGCCCCAGGACGCCTGCGAAAAGCTGCTTGAACTCCTGCAAAGTGGCAAAACGCCGGGGCGCGTCGACAAAGTCGTCGCGGATTGGTCAGAACCGGGCGACTCGCTCCAGGGGTTCACCGAACGTTAGCCTCCGCGACGGTAGTGTGGCACGTCGTGCACCTCAAGAGTCTGACGCTGAAGGGCTTCAAGTCCTTTGCAGCACCCACGACTCTCCGCTTCGAGCCGGGCATCACCTGTGTGGTCGGTCCCAACGGTTCAGGCAAGTCGAATGTGGTCGACGCACTCACCTGGGTGATGGGTGAGCACAGCGCCAAGACTCTGCGCGGCGGCAAGATGGAAGACGTCATCTTCGCCGGGACGTCGTCACGGGCTCCGCTGGGCCGCGCCGAGGTGACCGTGACGATCGACAACTCCGACAACGCGCTGCCGATCGAGTACTCCGAGGTGTCGATCACCCGCCGGATGTTCCGCGACGGCGGCAGCGAGTACGAAATCAACGGCACCAGTTGCCGTTTGATGGATGTGCAGGAGCTGCTCTCCGACTCGGGCATCGGTCGCGAGATGCACGTCATCGTCGGTCAGGGCAAGCTCAACGAGATCCTCGAGTCGCGGCCGGAGGACCGGCGCGCGTTCATCGAGGAGGCCGCAGGGGTCCTCAAGCACCGCAAGCGCAAGGAGAAGGCGGTCCGCAAGCTCGACTCGATGTCGGCGAACCTCGCCCGGCTGACCGACCTGACGACCGAGCTGCGCCGACAGCTCAAGCCGTTGGGCCGCCAGGCCGAGATGGCCCGTCGCGCCCAGACCATCCAGGCCGACCTCCGCGACGCCCGGCTCCGGCTGGCCGCCGACGACCTGGTCATCCGTAAGGCCGAGTTCGACAACACCGACCAGGCCGAGACCACCCTGCGCCGCGAGCACGACGAGGCCGCCACCCGGCTCGACGCGAAAACCGTCGAACTGAACGCCCACGAAGCAGCGGTCAACACGCTCAGCGAGCGCGCCGAGGCCGCGCAGCAGACCTGGTTCAGGCTGTCGGCGCTCGCCGAACGCATCAGCGCGACGGTGCGTATCGCCAGCGAGCGCGCGCAGCACCTCGAGGCCGAGCCGGAGGCATCGAGCGGTCCCGATCCCGAAGCCCTTGACGCCCAAGCCGACGAGGTCGCCGCGCAGGAGCGGCAGCTGCTCGACGAGCTGGCGGAGTCGCGCACCCGGCTGGAGGCGGCCCGCACCGAACTGACGGAGTGCGAGCGCGTCGCCGCGGAAGCCGAACGCGCCCACCTGGCCGCCGTGCGCGCCGAAGCCGACCGCCGCGAAGGCCTGGCGCGACTGGCCGGACAGGTCGACACCATGCGTACCCGTGTCGAATCGATCGACGAGACGGTGGCCCGGCTGAGCGTCGGCATCGAGGAAGCGGCGGCCAAGGCACAGCAGATGCAGGCGGAGTTCGAGATCGTTCAGAGCCGCGTCGGTGAGCTCGACGCCGGCGAGGTCGGGCTCGACGAACACCACGACCGCACCGTGGCCGCACTGCGGCTGGCCGACGAACGCGTCGCAGAACTACAGGCGGCCGAGCGCGGTGCGGAACGCCAGGTCGCCTCGCTGCGGGCCCGCATCGAGGCGTTGTCGGTCGGCCTGGATCGCAAGGATGGCGCGGCGTGGTTGCAGAGAAACCACGGCGGCGCAGGCCTTTTCGGCTCGATCGCCAACCTGCTGAAGGTCCGTGCCGGTTACGAGTCGGCCGTGGCCGCGGTGCTCGGTGCCGCCGCAGACGCGCTTGCTGCTGAGAACCTCGGCGCTGCCAAATCGGCCGTCGCGGCACTGAAGGAATCCGACGGTGGCCGTGCGGCGATTGTGCTTGGCGACTGGCCGCACGATGCGGCAGCGCCGACTGAACACCTGCCCTACGGCGCGACCTGGGCGGTGCACCTCGTCGAGGCGCCGTCGCGGCTGCAGGGCGCGATCACGGCCATGCTCTGCGGCGTTGCGGTGGTGCCGGACCTGTCCGCTGCGCTGGATCTCGTCGCGGCCCGTCCGCGGTTGCGCGCCGTCACCACCGACGGTGACCTCGTCGGTGCGGGCTGGGTCAGCGGCGGCTCGGACCGGAAGCCGAGCACGCTGGAGATCTCGTCGGAGGTCGAGAAGGCCCGCTCCGAACTGGCCGGCGCGGAGAAGCAGACCCGTGAGCTGTCCGCCGCGCTGTCCGGTGCGCTCACCGAGCAGGCCACCCGCCAGGACGCCGCTGAGCAGGCACTCGCGGCGCTCAACGAATCCGACGCCGCGATCTCCGCGATCTACGAGCAACTCGGCAGGCTCGGCCAGGACGCCCGCGCCGCCGACGACGAGTGGCAGCGCCTCATCCATCAGCGCAACGAGTTGGAGGCGGGCCGCAACCGGACCGTCGAGGAACTTGCCGAACTCGAACAACGGCTGCACAACGCCCAGCAGGAGCCGACGTTCGAAGCGGAACCCGTCGATCGCCAGGCATCGATGGCCGCGGCAGAACAGGCTCGCGCGTTCGAGGTGGAGGCGCGGCTTGCGGTGCGTACCGCCGAGGAACGCGCGAATGCCGTTCGCGGACGGGCGGATTCGCTGCGACGGGCGGCGGCCGCTGAACGCGACGCCCGGCTGCGTGCCAAGCGCGCCCGCGAGGCACGCGAACACGCGGCGGCAGTCGCTGCTGCGGTGGCCGAATCCGGACGTCTTGTCGCGCTGCGGTTGAGCGCAGCGGTTGCCGTCGCGTCCCGCGCCCGCGACGAGGTCGCCGCCGAACGCCAACACCGGGCGGGCGCGCTGACCAAGGCGCGTGAAGAAGTCAACGAACTCAACGCGAAGATCACCGCGATCACCGACGCACTGCACCGCGACGAGGTCGCTAAAGCCCAAGCGGCACTTCGGATTGAGCAGCTCGCGGAGCACGTCCTCGAGCAGTTCGGATTGGCGACCGCCGACCTGATTGCCGAATACGGCCCCGACGTGCCATTGCCGCCTTCGGAATTGGAGATGGCAGAGTACGAGCAGGCGCGCGAACGCGGCGAGCAGGTCACCGCGCCTGCGCCGATGCCATACGACAGGCCCACCCAGGAGCGGCGCGCCAAGAAGGCCGAGCGCGAGCTCAACGAGTTGGGCCGCGTCAATCCGCTTGCGCTGGAAGAGTTCGCGGCTTTGGAGGAGCGCTACAACTTCCTGTCGACTCAGCTCGAGGACGTCAAGGCGGCCCGCAAGGACCTGCTCGACGTCATCGCCGACGTCGACGAGCGCATCCTGCAGGTGTTCACCGAGGCCTATGCTGACGTGGAACGTGAGTTCCGCGAAGTGTTTTCGGCGTTGTTCCCCGGCGGCGAGGGCAGGCTGCTGCTCACCGATCCCGACGACATGCTGACCACCGGCATCGAGGTCGAGGCCCGTCCACCCGGCAAGAAGATCAAGCGGCTCTCGCTGTTGTCGGGTGGCGAGAAGTCTCTGACCGCGGTGGCGATGCTGGTGGCGATCTTCCGGGCGCGGCCGTCGCCGTTCTACGTGATGGACGAGGTGGAGGCGGCGCTCGACGACGTGAACCTGCGCAGGCTGCTGGGGCTGTTCGAACAGCTGCGGTCGCAGTCGCAGTTGATCGTCATCACGCATCAGAAGCCGACGATGGAGGTCGCGGACGCGCTCTACGGCGTGACGATGCGCGACGACGGCATCACCCAGGTGATTTCGCAGCGCATGCGCGGCCAGGAGTTGGTCGGCGCCGCCCACTAACTCGCGGCTTGTGGGCGGTTCGCAGCGGTGAGCGCTCCAATACGCACACAACTCACCGGATTTCGGTAACCCCGCGGCGCCGTAATGCCGTCAAATTGGCCGCACCGCAGCCGTGCAGGCAGACCAGCAGTTCGTCGATGAACCGCTGCAGCCAATCCTCAACGGCGGCAGGCGATTCGATCGCGAGCGCCAGCAGCGGCCGGGCCACCGCCACCGCGTCGGCGCCCATCGCCAATACCTTGGCGGCGTCCATGCCGGTGCGGATACCGCCCGACGCGACGATCGACACATCGGGCAGCGTGTGTCGCACCTCCAGCAGAGCATCCGCGGTCGGGATGCCCCACTCGGCCAGCGCCGGGTGGCGGATCTCGCCATAGCGCACGAATTGTTCGACCCGTGCCCACGACGTGCCACCTGCGCCCGCGACGTCGACAGCCGCGATCGGGCAGTCGACCAACTCCGCAGCGGCCGCCCCGCCAATGCCGTGGCCGACCTCTTTCAGGATCACCGGATAGCCGATCGAGCCCGCGATGTCGCGCAACCGCGAGATGGAGCCGGAGAAGTCGGTGTCCCCCTCGTGCTGCATGGCCTCCTGCAGCGGATTGGTGTGCACCGCAAGGGCATTCGCGCCGACGCGGTCGAGCGCCTTGACGAGGTCGGGGACCATGACCTCGTGGAGCTGCGCCAGCCCGATGTTTCCGATCAGCAACACGTCGGGCGCGACGTCGCGGACGCTGAACGACGTCGAGGCCGAGTCGTTGTCGAGCATGATGCGCTGCGAGCCGAGCATCATGCCGACGCCGAGCTGCTGTGCCGCCGCGGCCAGATTGCGATTGATGGTTCCCGAGAGCTCGGCCCCGCCCGTCATCGCGCCGATCAGCACCGGCGCTCGCAACCGCGTGCCCAGGAAATTCGAGGCCAAGTCGACGCTACCGAGATCGGTCTGGGTGAGCGCGTTGTACGGCAAGCGGTAACGCTCCAGCCCGGTCGTGACGGTTTGATAGTCGACCGCCTCGGACAGGCATACGTCGATGTGGCGCCGTTTGCGGGTTTCCATGCCGCCGGGGTCGAGCGTCACCGCCTAACCACCCTGAGACAATGGCGTCGTGTCGGAAGCTCTGTGGATCGCAATCGCGGTCATCGCCGTTCTGGTTTTGGTCGCGCTGGTCGTCGGGCTGGTGCGGTACCGGCGTCGACGGATCAGCTTGTCATCTGCAGACACTGCCACGCCCATCGACCGGTCCGGCGGGTATACCGCGTCTTCGGGGATCACGTTCAGCCAGTCAGCGCCTGCCGAGCCGGTGGAACGCATCGATACCAGCGGACTGCCCGCCGTCGGCGACGATGCCACCATCCCGCGCGACGCGCCGAAACGACCCATCGCCGACGTGCAGTTGCCTCAGGCCCCGGAAGCGCCGCCACCAGCTCTTGAGCCAGAGCCAGAGCCCGAGCCAGAGCCAGAGCCTGAACCCGTCACAGCCGCGCCGGTCGAAGAGATAGCGCCTGCTGCGCCCGATATCAGCGCCATCGCGCCGACGGAAGGCAGGCTGGACCGGCTGCGCGGCCGGTTGGCCAAATCACAGAACACGCTGGGCCGCGGCATGCTCGGCCTGCTCGGCGCCGGCGATCTCGACGAGGAGTCCTGGGAGGCCGTCGAGGACACCCTGCTGATCGCCGACCTGGGGCCCGTTGTCACCGAATCGGTCGTGACCGCGCTGCGGTCCCGGATGGCCACCAGCCGTGTGCGCACCGAGGCCGACGCCCGCGCCGTCGTTCGCGACGTACTGATCGAGGAGCTGCAGCCCCACCTCGACCGCTCGATCAAGGCGTTGCCGCACCAGGACAAGCCGTCGGTGCTGTTGGTCGTCGGCGTCAACGGCACGGGTAAGACGACGACCGTCGGCAAGCTTGCCCGTGTGCTGGTCGCCGACGGCCGCCGCGTGGTGCTCGGCGCCGCGGACACCTTCCGCGCAGCCGCGGCCGACCAGCTGGAGACCTGGGCATTCCGGGTGGGTGCGGAGGTGGTGCGTGGCGCCGAGGGTGCCGACCCGGCATCGGTTGCATTCGACGCCGTCGACAAGGGCATCGAATCCGGTGCCGACGTAGTGGTCATCGACACCGCGGGCCGGTTGCACACCAAGACCGGCCTGATGGATGAACTCGGCAAGGTCAAGCGCGTGGTCAGCAAGCGCGCCGTGGTCGACGAGGTGCTTCTGGTGCTCGACGCCACGATCGGGCAGAACGGGCTGCCTCAAGCCCGGGTGTTTGCCGAAGTCGTCGACATCACCGGTGTCGCACTGACCAAACTGGACGGCACGGCAAAGGGCGGCATCGTCTTCCGCGTGCAGCAGGAGTTGGGTGTTCCGGTCAAGCTCGTCGGTCTTGGTGAAGGCCCCGACGATCTCGCTCCGTTCGAGCCCGCGGCGTTCGTCGATGCGCTGCTCGGGTAACAAACACTCGCCAAGAAACGCGTGATGTAACACCGTCGAAACGAAGACGGGCTATCCGTTCACACGAGCGAAACGCCGCAGCGTCTTAGACGAAACAACCACTCAGCATTGTCTTGCAACAGGTCAACGGTCGTAAATGTGCGCGGCCGTGGCATGTCGAAGGAGGAAACTGCGAGTGGATGGATTCCCGACTCTCGGTATACCGGACACCGGTGATACCGCATGGATGCTGGCAAGCTCAGCGCTTGTCTTGTTGATGACGCCAGGGCTGGCCTTCTTCTACGGGGGCATGGTCCGTTCCAGGAGCGTCCTCAACATGATCATGATGAGCGTCAGCGCCATGGGTGTCGTCACGGTGTTGTGGTCGCTGTACGGCTATTCGATGGCCTTCGGCAACGACGTCTCCAACCTGTTCGGCAATCCGACCCAGTACTGGGGTTTGAAGGGGCTGATCGGCGGCACTTACCTGCAGCTGCATCCGACGGATGCCGCGGTGTCAGTTCCGCTGGCAGGCACCATTCCGCAGACTGTGTTCGTCGCGTTCCAGCTGATGTTCGCCATCATCACCGTGGCCCTGATCTCGGGCGCGGTGGCCGACCGGTTGAAGTTCGGCGGCTGGCTGCTGTTCGTGGCCTTGTGGATCACGGTGGTGTACTTCCCGGTGGCGCACTGGGTGTTCGCGTTCGACGGCGTGACGGGTGAGCACGGCGGCTGGATTGCCAACAAGCTCAAGGCAATTGACTTCGCGGGTGGTACCGCGGTGCACATCAACTCCGGTACGGCGGGCTTGGTGCTTGCGCTCTTCCTCGGCAAGCGCCTCGGGTGGCCGACGAGCCCGATGCGGCCGCACAACCTGCCGTTCGTGATGTTGGGTGCCGGCTTGCTGTGGTTCGGTTGGTACGGGTTCAACGCCGGTTCCGCGGTGGCCTCGAACGGCATCGCAGGCGCGACGTTCATCACCACCACCATCGCGACAGGGACGGCCATGTTGGGCTGGCTGCTCACCGAGCGCATCCGCGACGGCAAGGCCACCTCGCTGGGCGCCGCGTCGGGCATCGTGGCGGGCCTCGTTGCGATCACCCCGTCCTGCTCGTCGCTCAACGTGGTCGGCGCCCTGGTCGTCGGCTTGTCGGCCGGTGTGATCTGCGCGCTGGCGGTTGGCCTGAAATACAAACTGGGCTTTGATGATTCACTCGACGTGGTCGGTGTGCACATGGTCGGCGGTCTGGTCGGCACCTTGCTGGTCGGCCTGGTGGCCGCGCCGGAGGCGCCCGCGGCGGTTACCGGTCTGTTCTACGGCGGGGGATTCGACCAGCTGTGGCGGCAGGCGGTCGGTGCCGGTGCGGTTCTGCTCTATTCAGCCGTCGGTACCGCTATCGTGGCCTTGATCGTGAAATACACCATCGGGCTGCGCATTACCGAGGAGGACGAGTCGTCTGGCATCGATGAAGCCGAACATGCCGAAACCGGATACGACCTCGCGGCCGTCATCGGTGGCAGCTCGGTACTGGCCCGTCACGGCGCGGAGGGATGAGGAACATGAAGCTGATTACTGCGATCGTCAAGCCGTTCACGCTCGAAGACGTCAAGACGGGCCTTGAACAGACGGGTATTCTCGGAATGACCGTCAGCGAGGTTCAGGGCTATGGCCGCCAGAAGGGTCACACTGAGGTGTACCGCGGCGCTGAGTACTCCGTCGACTTCGTGCCGAAGGTGCGGGTCGAGGTCGTGGTCGATGATTCCGCCGTCGACAAGGTAGTGGATGTCATCGTCCAGGCCGCCCGTACCGGAAAGATCGGCGACGGCAAGGTGTGGGTCAGCCCCGTCGACACCGTTGTCCGGGTTCGCACCGGAGAGCGGGGCGCCGACGCCCTTTGAGCCGCAACTGAAATGAGACGTCGTCTCCCGGACGTGCACCGTGAGCGTTTATAGGTAAGGCCGGGGGAGGAGTCGAAATGACAGAGCAGACACCAGATCCCGCCGCTGGCGCTCCCCATGCAAGCAGTGGGCCCTCTCGATGGGTGGGCCCACAGCCTGGTAGGGGAGCCCCGGCGGCGGGCTCGTTGCGTCCCGCGACCGACCTGGTGGCCGCGACCGAACAGCTGCTTTCGGGTGGTGCCCGCCAGCTGGATTCGGCTGCACTGCGCGAAGCGCTGCTGGACTTGCACGACTTCTGGCTCACCACAAAGGCCACTGAGATCGGCATCACGGCGACAAGTGGGTTTGCGATCGTCGCCACCGGTGGACTTGGTCGTGGCGAGCTGCTGCCGTACTCGGATCTCGACCTGACGCTGCTGCACGACAACATGCCCAAAGAGGTCGTCAGTCAGGTCGCCGAGGCGCTGTGGTACCCGTTGTGGGACGCGAACATTCGCATCGACCACAGCGTGCGCACCGTGCCCGAGGCGCTGAAGGTCGCAGGCGAGGACACCTCCGCGGGCCTGGCCATGCTGGAGGCGCGACACATTGCCGGCGACTCAGACCTGTCGTCATTGCTGATCGGTGGGGCCCGTCGGCAGTGGCGTACCGGAATCTCGCCGCGTTTCGACGAACTCGTCGAACACACGGAGGCTCGGTGGCAACGCAGCGGTCAGATCGCTCACCGCGCCGAACCCGACTTGAAGTGCGGCCGTGGCGGTTTGCGCGATGTGCAGCTGCTCAACGCGCTGGCGATCGCGCAACTCGCCGACGTCTATCCGAGCCATTCGTTGGCCTCGCCGACCGGCACGCTGGGCGAGGCGCATCTGGCGCTACTCAACGTGCGCACCGAACTGCACCGGGTGTCCGGCCGCGGCCGCGAACTGCTGTTGGCCCAGCACGCGGACGAGATCGGCGCCGCGCTGCACATCGGTGATCGATTCGACTTGGCGCGCATGCTCTCCGACGCTGCCCGCACGGTCAGCTACTACGTGGATGCAGGGCTGCGCACCGCGGCAAATGCACTGCCCCGCAGGGGATTGGCGGCGTTCAAGCGACCCGTGCGCCGTCCCCTCGACGAGGGCGTCATCGAGTTCGCCGGCGAGGTGATCCTGGCCCGTGACGCCCGGCCGGAACGTGACCCCGGCCTGATCCTGAGGGTGGCCGCCGCATCGGCGACCACTGGGCTGCCGATCGCGGCGTCGACGCTTGCCCGGCTCACCGAGACCGCGCCGGAGTTGCGCACGCCGTGGCCGCGCCAGGCGCTCAAGGATCTGCTCGTGATGCTGGCCGCGGGCCCGACTGCGGTGGCCACCATCGAGGCACTGGACCGAACCGGGTTGTGGGGCAGGCTGTTCCCGGAGTGGGGCGCGGTGCGTGACCTGCCTCCGCGCGACGTCGTGCACATCTGGACCGTCGACCGCCACCTCGTCGAAACCGTTTCGCGGGCAAGCGCATTCACTACCCGGGTGTCGCGCCCAGATCTGCTCGTGCTCGGTGCGCTGTGCCACGACATCGGCAAGGGCAGAGGCGGCGACCACAGTGTCATCGGCGCCGAGTTGGCCACCCAGATCGGAACTCGGCTCGGTCTGTGGCCGTCGGATGTCGAGGTGCTGTCGAAGATAGTGCGTCACCATCTGCTGTTGCCGCACACCGCGACCCGCCGCGATCTGCAGGACCCGAGGACCATCGCGGCTGTCATCGACGCCCTCGACGGCGACCCTGTGCTGCTCGAGCTGCTGCACGTGCTGGCCGAGGCGGACTCACTGGCGACCGGTCCCGGTGTGTGGGGCGACTGGAAGGCGTCGCTGATCGGCGATCTGGTACGGCGCTGCCGGTTGGTGATGGCGGGCGAACCGCTGCCGACACCCGATCCCATTGACCCGCGGTATCTTTCGTTGGCACAGGATGTCGGCGTGCACGTCGAGATGACCCCAGGCGACAGCGCGCACATCTACAACGTGACGATGATCGCGCCGGACGTTCGGGGTCTGCTGTCGAAGGCCGCCGGAGTCCTGGCGCTCAATTCGCTGCGCGTGCACTCGGCGTCGGTCAACGGGCATGAGGGCTCCGCCATCAGCACCTTCGTGGTGTCGCCGCATTTCGGTTCGCCTCCGGCCGCCGAGCTGTTGCGCCAGCAGTTCATCCTGGCACTCGAGGGCGAACTGGACGTGATGGCGTCATTGGACAAGCGCGACGGTGACGCGGCACATCACGGCACGAGGCGTGCAGGGGAGGTGCCCGACGCGGTGCCGATCAACCATGCGCCGGCGCCGCCGAAGATCCTGTGGTCCGACGGCGCCGAGCCGGGTGAGCTGGTGGTGCAGATCCGCGCCACCGACCGCGCGGGCCTGCTGGCGAGGCTGACGGCGGTGTTCGAACGCGACGGCGTGGACATCGCGTGGGCCAAGGTCACCACACTGGGGTCGTCGGTGGTCGACGTGTTCGACATCACTGCCGTCGGAGACGGCAATTCGGCTGGAGCGCCGCCCGCGTTCAGCCGCTCCATCCGCGACGAGCTGGAGCACGACCTGTACGCCGTGCTGCCCGCTGCCGCGCCCGCAAAGCCTGTTTCCGAAGCCAGCTAGGCTGAACGGCGTGTTTGAATCGCTGTCCGACCGGTTGACCGGCGCCCTGCAGGGGCTGCGCGGCAAGGGCCGGCTGACGGACGCCGACATCGACGCGACCGCCCGCGAGATCCGGCTGGCGCTG
>Ga0105248_10002068_pt1 | contig 22228 bp, 19 predicted proteins | sample KBSS34metaG_FD_81524 | JGI IMG/M metagenome (GOLD analysis project Ga0105248, IMG submission 81524) | Switchgrass rhizosphere microbial communities from Kellogg Biological Station, Michigan, USA - KBS S3-4 metaG | ecosystem: Host-associated > Plants > Roots > Rhizosphere > Soil | place...
AGGTCGACGCGGCTGCTCGAAGGTTCGTTGATGTGCACGACTCCGACATGAAAGCGCCGTGCCGCATTGAGGGCGCGCATGACGTCGCGCGTGAAGATGCCGACGGCGAGGCCGAACGGCGTCGAGTTCACCTGGGCGACCGCATCGTCGAGTCCGTCGACCGGCACGATCGACATCACCGGCGCGAACACTTCCTCGCACATGACCCGCATGCTCGGCGTCACCTCGGCGAGGATCGTCGGCTGCATCAGCGCGCCCTGGCGCGAGCCGCCGAGGAGGAGATGCGCTCCCTGCTGGACGGCCTCCTGGACCCACGACTCGGCGCGCGCCGCATCGCGTTCGCTGATCATCGGACCGATCACGGTCGCCCGGTCGTGCGGATCGCCGACCTTGAGCGCACGGGCGGCCGCGAGCAGCCGAGGCACGAAGGCATCGATCACCTTGCGATCGACGAAGAGGCGCTGGATCGACGTGCACGCCTGGCCGGCGCGGCGGAACGCCGACTGCACGCAGCGCGTCGCCGCGCGGTCGAGATCGGCGTCGTCGCAGACGAGGGTCGCGGCGATGCTGCCGAGCTCGAGGGCGACGGGTCGAAGACCGACGCTGTCGCGAAGCTGCTTGCCGACCGGCGTGCTGCCCGTGAACGTGTAGAACGCGATGTCGGGGTTGGCCACCAGCCAGCCGCCCACTTCGCTTCCCGGTCCCTGAACGAGGTTGACGTGCGACGGCGGCAGTCCGGCGTCGAGCAGCACCTGGACGAGCAGCGCGGCGCTGAGCGGAGTCGCCTGCGGCGGCTTGATGACCACCGTGTTGCCGGCAGCGAGCGCCGGCGCCACCTTGTGCGCGACCATGTTCAACGGCGAGTTGAACGAGGTGATTCCGCAGACGACGCCGCGCGGAACCCGGATCGTGAACGCCATCCGATGCGCGTGCCCGGGCGCCGCCTCGATCGGCACGACCTCGCCGACGAGGCGCTTGCCCTCCTCGGCCGAGACGATGAAGGTCTGGGCGGCGCGCTTGACCTCGTTCTCGGCATCGACGTAGGGGAACCCCGCCTCCGCGACGATCGTCTCGGCGAGGAGGTCGCCGCGCTCGATGATCAGCTGCGAAGCGCGCATCAGGATCTCGTAGCGCTCGTACGGCGTGAGCTTCTTCTCCTCGAACGAGCGACGCGCGGCGGCGACAGCCGCGTCGACCTGCTCCTTCGACGCGCGCTCGCAGGAGGCGATCGTCTTGCCGGTGAACTTGTCGAGCACCGCGAAGCGGTCGACTCCGCGCGTCCACTGGCCGCCGATCAGGAGCTGCGAGGTGCGCAGATCGCTGTCGGGAACGTCGGATGTCATGCAGGCTCCTCGGTTGTCATGCCTGGCTCCTCAGGGTGGCGTTCGGTCGGCGCCTGCAAGGCGCCCGGCCGATCGTTGGATCGGCGATCTAGCTGCCGCGGCAGTGGCCCGCGATGTTGTGAAGCTGCATGGCCGTTCCGGGCACGCGTTCATGCGACCGGAACGCCTCGAAGAGCGCCTCGTCGAGCGCGCTGGCACCGGTCGGGATGTGATCCAGCGACGACCAGCGCGCCCACTTCGCGACCTGGAAGCGGTGGACCTCGGCGGCGAGCATCTCGGAACGCCGCCACGACGACGTCGTGCCGTCGAGCAGCATCCACGCGCGTCGCAGCCAGTGGTCGCGACGAGCGCGACGCAGCGCGCGCTCGTTGGTCGGCAGGCGCAGGCAGCGCTCGAGCGGGAGTCTTCCGCCGCAGGCGAGGAAGGCGCTGAAGCCGCGACAGAGCCAGTCGAGGTCCTCCGGCTCGACGCTGTCGTTGGCGACCCGCTGCGCCCGCAGCAGTTCGCTGCCGAGCTCGGACCATTCATCGGCGCCCGGCGGCCGGAACGGCGAAGAAGAAGAGATCGGCCGCTCGCCCTGCGGCGCCTTGGCGGAGGTTTCCAGCACTTCGATGTCTCCAGACGGCCGCTGTTCGATCGCGGCCTGAGAGCTCTTGTCAGCCATCAACGAAACATAAGGGTTTCTGCCTAGTCTGGAATGAGCGATTTCCGACCGGCACGATGGATAGTCTATTGACGCTCCAAAACGAACCCAAGCGACGTTTTGTTGATCGACAGTTAAGGAAAACTTCATTGAAGCTCGAGTTCCTCGAGACCCTCGACGCGATCCTGCGGCGGGGCAGCTTTGCCGGCGCGGCCGATGAGATCGGGCTGACTCCTGCTGCCGTCAGCCTCCAGGTGAAACGGCTCGAAGAGCATTTCGGGCAGCCGCTCTTCGTCCGCTCGGCGCGTGTCGCCCAGCCGACGCCGATGGCTCGCGAGCTCGCGCAGACGATGCGCGATGCGCTCTCGGCGATGGAGGCGATGCGCGTGCGGTCGACTCCCGTGGTCGAAGGCCGCATCGTTCTCGGCACGATCAGGACCGTCCAAACCAGCATCCTTCCGGCGGCGCTGCTCGAGGTTCACCGCCGCTATCCCAAGCTCTTCGTTCGCGCCATCCAGGGCGACTCCGGCGGCTTGATGCAGCACCTCAAGACCGGCATCCTCGATGCCGCCGTCGTCGTCAGGCCGACCGGCGGCGGCGCGAGCAGGTTTCGCTGGGTGCCGCTGGCGCACGAGCCGTTCGTCCTGATCGCGCCGCCCAGGAGCACCGGCAACTCGGTCAGCGAGCTCTTGCGAACCCACGACTGGATCCAGTTCGACTCGACGCTCGTCAGCGGCAAGATGGCGGCTCAGTTCCTCCATCGCGCCGCGCCGCGAAAGCGCGGCAAGGTCGAGGTCGATTCGATCGACACGGTGCATGCGCTGGTTTCCGCGGGCCGCGGCATCTCGGTCGTGCCGAAGCGAAAGCACGCCATCAGCAAGGTCATGCCGGTGCGCGAGATCGCGCTCGACGAGGGCTGGCAGCCGCGCCGCGAGATCGCGTTCGTGAGCCGGCAGCTCGACGCCGACAACCGTCGCGTCCTCGCCCTGCAGCAGGCGTTCGAATCGGCCTACATGCAATCGGACTCGTGACGATCGCCGGAACGAAAGCGTCGGGCGTCGCTCTCGTGCCATGCTTCGTCATGCACGGGTCTTCCCACTGACGAGGACATCGAATGGCCTTGCTCGGCGACGCGGCGATGCTGCTCCGGTACGACATCGAGGCAGACGCAATCGAGGCGCACGATGCATGGCATACGCGCGAGCACTTTCCCGAGCGGATCGGGATCCCCGGATTCCTCAGGGCGCAGAGATGGGTCGCCGAGGGCGGGAGCCCGCGCTACTTCGTCGTCTACGAAGTCGCCGACATCGGCGTTCTTTCCGACCGCCCTTACCTGCACTGTCTCAACCATTCGACCAATGGACGCAGCGGATGATGCCGGCGTTCCGCGGCATGACGCGAGGCTTTTGCAGGATCGTGCATCGGCACGGGACCGTGCTCGGATCGTCGGCGCTGACGATCCGGTTTTCGCCGGGCGCACTGGATCGGCAGGAGCTCGCGGGCTGGCTCGATCAGACCCTCGCGGCTCTCGTGCAACGCGATGGATCGACGAGTGCGTTCCTGCTCGAGTCGGGTCCCACGCCGGCGATGACCCGCGAGCAGAGCATCCGCGGCCCGGACGCGGGCGTCGATCAGGTGCTTCTGGCCACGGGCTATTCGCGAGCGGCGATCGATCGGGCCGCGGCGTCGGCGCTCAGCGCGAAGCTCCTGGCCGAGCACGGCGCCGCGCCCGAGGCGAAGCTCGACGTCTATCAGGTCGCGTGCATCGCAGACAGCCGCGGTCCACCGGCGGGCTAGCGAAGATGGTGCGCAAGGGACAAATATCACGTGCAGTAGCGCCCTGGAAACTCGCAACGAGGCTCGCCCGAAAGCGAAGCGACTCGACGGTGCTTCGTCGCGGCGACCAGTATCGAGAACGAAGCCCTTGATCAATCGCGCGACGGCACGGCGCCACGTCCTGCGGCTGTCTCAAAAGGAACGGGTCGAAAGGCCGCACGAAGGTTCGAGATGATCGTCCGGGCATCGTCTGCCCGGACGGCAGCGAGGCCGAGGATCCAGGTGAAGGAGCGCTCTCTCCCAAGCGCTCCTCCGAGAGTGTCGAGCGTTTGAGCGTCCTCGCAATAGCGATGCATCGGCTGAGTCTCGAGAAACTCCATCTCGACCCTGATTGCGTCACTCCAGCTCATTCGGTATTCGTCCACGGCGACATCCACGTGTTGGCATGACCCGACCATAGGAAGACGTGATGACCCGCAGATGACAATCGCGCAGTCTCGATCGCGGTTCGCGACACTCCGACGTTTGCGAGCGACAACGGCATGCGTCCCCATTCATGCGGATGCCCGGCCCCGCACCGATGCATAAGATTTCCGCGGGAGCGTGATTGCAGCCGATGAGTCGCACTTCCGGCGGAATGTCCATCCACATCGGCTCGCCAACGACAGGAACGAACCATGGCAACGACATCCAGAAAAGCCGCTCGCCCCAATCCGCACACCGCGGTTTCCAATCAGCCTCACGAAACCGAGGCGGCGATCAAGAAGGCGGTGACCGTTCCGCCGGCCGAAGGAACGAATCCGAAGACGGCCAAGCCGGGTCCCGGCGGCGCGGAGGCGGTCCCCGGTTTCAAGCTCGCCAGGGAAGCGGCGTCTCTGGAGGAGGTCTACAAGGCTCCCGCAACGACATCGCTCAGGGACATCGCCGAGGCCTCGTTCGGTCCGCCGCCCCCTCAGGAGGAGACGGTTCACGGTTTCGATGACCGGGTCCGGATCACGACGACGACGATCTATCCCTGGCGAGCGCACGCATCGCTCCTCATCACGGCCGCCGACAACTCGCAATGGATCGGCACCGGCTGGTTCATCGGCCCGCACACGCTGGCGACGGCGGGGCATGTGGTCTTCATCAAGGGGAGCGGTGTTCCCGGGCGCGACGGCTGGGTCAAGCGCATCCAGGTCATGGCGGGGCGCAACGGCGCCAGCCTCCCCTTCGGCTCGGTGACGAGCACCAACTTCCGCTCTGTCACGGGCTGGACCACGAGCAGCGGCGGCGACGAGAACTACGACTACGGCGCGATCATCCTGCCGACCCAGCTCGGCAACACGACCGGATGGTTCGGCCTGGCCGTGTACTCGGATGCGGAGATTCGCGGCGCGGTCGGCAACATCTCCGGCTATCCCGGCGACAAGCCGAGCGGAACCCAGTGGTACGACGCGCGCAAGATCGACTCGGTCAATTCCCGCAAGGTGTTCTACGACATCGACACCGCCGGCGGCCAGAGCGGCAGCGCCGTCTACCGCATCGTCAACGGCAATCGCTATGCGTTCGCGGTGCACGCCTACGGGGGCGCCAGCACGAACTCGGGAACGCGCATCGTCACGCCGGTGTTCAACAACTTTGTGGCCTGGAAGGCCTGAACGCGGCCGCACCGTGGCGACGATCAAGGGGGTGGTGCTCGACGCGGCCGGGCGACCGGTCGCGCAGGCCCGGGTCTTCGTCGCGAAAGCGCCCGGCCCGGTTCCGGACGTCGCGGTGCTCACCGGTCCCGACGGCCGCTTCGCGCTCGCCGCGTCTCGACCCGGAACGTACGAGATCGGCGGCAGCACCGACCGCTCGGGGTCAGGCTCGGCGACGGTCGTCGTCGGCGCGCAGGACGCGGTCGTCGAGCTGCGCCTGCGCTGACGGTCGCGCGGCCCGACGATGGCGAGCACACCTGCTTCCTTGCTGAGGGCGCTCGACCTCCTGACCGTCGCGCCCAAGCCGCAGATCGAAGCGCTGGGCGCGGCGCGAAGCGCCCACTTCTCGCGGGTCAGATCGATCACCTTCGGCGACAACGTCGTCGCCGTCGGCATCAGCGAGAAGGAGTCCGGTGGCGAGCGCACGGGCGAGCTCAGCGTCTGCTTCTACGTCAGGAAGAAGCTGGCGCCGGGCAGGCTCAGGGCGGACGCGGCGCTGCCACCGGTTCTCAATGCGCCGGGCGACAAGGCGGTCTTCACCGACGTGAAGGAGATCGGCAGGCTCGCTCCGGAGATCGCAAGCAAGAGCAAGCCGCTGCAGAGCGGCTTCAGCGTCGGCCATGTTCGCTCGACGGCGGGAACGCTCGGCGCGATCGTCAGGCGCGACGGCAAGCTCCAACTCCTGAGCAACTGCCACGTCCTGGCGCGCAGCGGCAATGCGGCCGCGGGGGATCAGATCGTCTATCCGGGCCCGGCCGACGGCGGCAAGGTGCCTGCCAACGTGGTGGCGCGGCTGAGCCACTTCAGCCGGTTCGACACGACCGGCACGCTGGTGAACAGGGTCGACGCGGCCCTGGCCGAGATCGATCGATCACGCCTCGATCAGATCGTGCTCGACATCGACAAGGCCACGGCGCCCTTCGGCACCATCCGTCCGGAACGGGGCATGAGCGTCGCCAAGGCGGGCCGCACCACCGGTCGAACACGTGGCGAGATCGTCGACATCAACTTCCGCTTCGTCCTCCAGTATTCGGGCCTGGCCGGCAAGGTCGGCTTCGTCGATCAGGTGCTGTGCACGCGATACACCGACGCGGGCGACTCGGGAGCGATCGTCGTCGACAGCGGAAGCGGCAAGATCGTCGGCCTCCACTTCGCCGGCGCCGAGGGCGGCAGCGTGTTCAGCCCCATCCAGCCGGTGATGAGCGCCCTGAAGTTCAAGTTCCTGGCACCCTGACGAACGCGATGGCATCCGAGAAGACCGCCAACAGGGCCCGCGAGCTGTTCTCCGACCAGCTCTTCGGGAGCGGCGCGCATGCCGTCGCCGTCGACAAGGTGAGCATCGGAGGCGAGGAGACTTTTGCGCTGATCGCCATGGTGCCGCCGTCGCACAAGGCGAGCTTGCCCGCGAGCGTCGCCGTGACGGTCGGCAGCAAGCAGCTCACGGTCCCCGTCGTCGTGCGCAAGACCGCGCCGTTCAAGCCGGAGTGATCGCGGCTTTCACCGTCCCGGGCCGGGCGGCGGGAGCCTCGAGCTCGGTGTGCCGGAGCTCTTGATCGCCGCGATCAGCGATTCGCTCGAGACCGGCTCCTCGAGGTAGGCAATGCACCCCATGGAAAGGGCCTGCTCCTTCAGCGCCGCGTCCGCCGATCGGGCGATGAAAATCACCGGGATGGCTCGCCGGCAGGCAAGAATGGCCCTGCCGAGGTCCAGGCCCGGGATGCTGCCGTGCAGGTCGACGCCGATGACGACACACGACGCCTTGCCTTCCTCGACGGTCTTCAGGTATTGCTCTGCCGAGGTGAACATGCAGACCCGATATCCATGCGCGGACAAGACCCGGCCCAGGCTTCGCAGGGCGTCGACGTTGTCGTCCACGATGTCCACGAGGGCAAGGGGCATCGACATGTTCAGGCGGGATCTCGATCGGCTGCGGCATGCCGTCGGCCACTGCTCGCAGCAGCACCAACGCAACGACTGAGCAGGTTATCAACGCGAACCTGTCCGAGTCTTGTTGCAATCGGTCAACAATTTGTCCACACCGGCCATCACCCAGCGAACATGCCCGAAGTCTCCAGGAAGCCGACATGATCGCGAGCAGTCTCGACGCACCGACGCTCGGCGCCGTTCCCCATGCCGACGGACTGATGGCCAGGCTGGCCTGCGCGCGGGCGAAAGCGGCTGGAATCGCCTTGGCGCCGCTGTTGAGGAAAGCGAACCTGACCTTGCAGCAGATCGACGACTCGCGCCTGCGCCTCGCCGCCCGCGACCAGATCCACCTGCTCAATCTCATCGCCGATGCCATGGGAGACGACCTGCTAGGCGCCCACCTCGCCGCGCAATGCGACCTGCGCGAGATGGGGCTGATCTATTACGTGCTCGCCTCGTCGGAGACGGTGCTCGATGCGCTGCGGCGCGCCGTCCGCTACGCGGTGCTCGCCAACGAAGGCGCGTTGCACCACTGCGCCGTCGGCAGGCAGATCCGCATGACGTTCAAGTTCGTGGGAGTCAGCCGCCATCTCGACCGTCACCAATCGGAGTTCTGGATGGTGCTCATGGTCCGCGTGCTCCGGCAGCTCACCGGACTTCGCGTTCGGGCGCGCCGCGTTCGCCTCGTTCACGTCCGCGACCAGACGCCGGAGGAGCTCGCATCGTTCTTCGGCGACGACATCAGGTTCGGCTCGTCGCTCGACGAGATCAGCTTCGCGGCGACGATCGGCAGCGCCGGCGTCGTCAGTGCCGACCCTTACCTCAACAGGCTTCTCGTCGCCTACTATGAAGACGCGCTCGGCCAGCGGCGCGCCGGCCGCGGCTCGTTCCGGGCGCTGGTCGAGAACGCCATCGTGCCGCTGCTGCCGCACGCCGAAGTCCGGATCGCCGAGGTCGCGCGCCGGCTCGGCCTCAGCCAGCGAACGTTGGCACGCCGACTGAACGACGAAGGGCTGACCTTCTCGGCGCTCCTGGCCCGGCTGCGACACGACCTCGCGGACCGCTACCTTGCCGACGGCGACTCGTCGATCTCGCAGATCGCGTGGCTTCTGGGCTACCAGGAAGTCTCCGCATTCTCGAAGGCCTACAAGCGATGGACCGGGAAGGCGCCGCGCGAGGCCCGCACGAGCGGCGTGACGTGATCTCGATGCCGTCCTAACCGCCCCGCGGCACCACCCTGCGCCCCCCTGCCAAGAGGGGGCGCGCGCCGACCCCCGGCTCCCAGAATTTTCCCCTGACCTCTGTCGAGGTCGACGGCCCTTTGCGGCCCGAGCGAACAAACATCTGGGAGCATCAGTTGAACCGTCGGAAGAGCCTTTCTCGTCGAGCCCTCGGCACATCGCCGCGCCTCGCCACCCTTGCCGCAGCAATCGCGGTCGCCCTGCCCGGCGTCGCGTCGGCGTTCGAGGTCCCCACCGATAACCCGGACCTGGCGATCCGCTTCGACAACACCGTTCGCGCCAACTACGGCCTGCGAGTCGAATCGCGCGATTCGAAGATCGGCAACTCGGCCCTCGCCGATGAAGGCGACTACAGCGTCGACAAGGGCCACGCCGTCGCCGAGCGGATCGACCTGCTGTCCGAGTTCGACCTCGTCTACCGCAAGCGCTACGGCCTGCGCGTCAGCGCCGCCGGCTGGTACGACGCCGCGTACGGCAGTCAGAGCCGCTCGAACCCGAATCCGCCGCTCAACGGCATTCCGAGCTACATCGGCAACGAGTACAGCTCGACGACCAAGCGCTTCTATCACGGGCCGAGCGGCGAGATCCTCGACGCCTTCGTCTTCGGCGGCGTCGATCTCGGCGACGTTCCCGTGCAGGCCAAGCTCGGCCGCCACACGGTCTACTGGGGCGAGTCACTGCTGCTCGGCGGCCACCTGCACAGCGTCGCGTACGCGCAGAACCCGCTCGACCTGCAGAAGGGGTTCGCGACCCCCGGCACGGAAGCCAAGGAGCTGTTCCGGCCGCTCAACCAGCTCTCGGTGCAGGCTCAGGTCACCGACACGCTGTCGCTGTCGGCCCAGTACCTCTTCGAATGGGAGGCCGCGCGCTACCCTGAAGGCGGTACCTACCTCGGCCCGGTCGACTTCGTCTTCAACGGTCCGGATCGCCAGTTCCTCTCGCCCGCACTCGGCTTTGCCGGGCGTGGCGCGGCGAGCGAGCCGCACCAGAGCGGCGAGTACGGCATGTCGGCGCGCTGGAGCCCGGCCTGGCTCGACGGCACGATGGGCTTCTACTACCGCAATTTCGCCGACAAGCTCCCGCAGGTGCTGCTGACCAGCGCCGGCCCGAACATCAGCCAGTACAACCTCGTCTACGCCGACAACATCCAGCTGTTCGGCGTCAGCGTGGCCAAGAACATCGCTGGCGTGAGCACGAGCGGCGAGGTCTCCTACCGCAAGAACACGCCGCTGTTCAGCCAGGTCCTCGGCGTCGCCGTCGGCCTCCCCGAGCGCGGCGAGACCAAGGGTGCCCGCGGCGACACCTGGCACGCCGTCTTCAACGCGCTCGGCACCGTCGCCAAGACGCCGGTGTTCGACTCGGCGAGCTGGCTCGCCGAGCTCAGCTTCTCGCGCTGGGTGACCGTTCGCAGCGGCTCGAACCTGTTCAACGCGATCGGCTACGCGCCGTGCAACGGCAAGGACAAGTGGGACAGCTGCGTGACCAAGAACTTCACCGGACTGGGCCTCGGCTTCACGCCGAACTGGTTCCAGGTGTTCCCGGGCGTCGATCTGTCGGCCCCGATCACCTACGCGATCGGCCTCGACGGCAACGCGGCGACGGTGTTCGGCGGCAACCAGGGCCTCGGCAACTACTCCCTCGGCGTTTCGGCCGACGTGCAGCAGAAGTACCGCTTCGACCTCAAGTACATCGACTTCGTCGGCCACTACAAGGACAACGGCACCGCCGTGACGGCCGTGAATGGCCTGAACACCTACCTGAAGGACCGCGGCTTCGTCAGCCTGACCTTCAAGACCACCTTCTGAGGAGACGTCCATGCAGATCCGATCCAATCGCCTCGCCGTTCTCGTCGCCGCCGCGCTCGCCGCCGCGGCATCGCACGCCGGCGTCAGCGCCGACGAAGCCAAGACGCTCGGCACGACGCTCACCGCCATCGGCGCCGAAAAGGCCGCCAACAAGGACGGCACGATCCCCGCTTACACCGGCGGCTTGACGACGCCGCCCGCCGCCTTCAAGGCCGGCGACGGCATCCGTCCCGATCCGTTCGCGGGCGAGAAGCCCCGCCTCGTGATCGACGCCAAGAACATGGCGCAGAACGCGGCGCAGCTCACCGAAGGCACGAAGGCGCTGCTCCAGAAGTACCCGAGCTTTCGCGTCGACGTCTACCCGACGCACCGCAGCGTCGCCTTTCCCAAGTGGGTCACCGACAACACGGCGAAGACGGCGGTCAGCGCCAAGACGCTGAACGACGGCCGCTCGATCGAAGGCGCGCACGCCGGCTTCCCGTTCCCGATCCCGAAGACCGGCTATGAGGCGATGTGGAATCACCTGGTCCGCTTCAACGGCCAGGCGTATGAAGCCAAGTACCGCAACCTCAGCGTCGACGCCAACGGTCGCGCCTCGCTCTCGACCGAAGGCCTGAGCACGCAGGAGTATCCGTACTGGGACAACAGCAAGGCGACTGCCGACATCTACTGGCGGATCAAGCTCGCCTACACCGGCCCGGCGCGCCGCGCCGGCGAAGCGCTGATGCTGGTCGACCCGCTCGACATCGGCTCGAAGGACCGCCGCGCCTGGACCTACCTGCCCGGCCAGCGTCGCGTCAAGGTCGCTCCCGACCTCGCCCACGACACGCCGAACCCCGGCACCGCCGGCGCGACGACGTTCGACGACACGTTCATCTTCAACGGCTCGATGGACCGCTTCGACTTCAAGCTCGTCGGCAAGAAGGAGATGATCGTTCCCTACAACGACTACGCCGCGGTGTACCAGTCGAAGCAGGACGACCTGCTGAAGCCGAATCACCTGAACCCCGACCTGGTCCGCTGGGAGCTGCATCGCGTCTGGGTCGTCGAGGCGACGCTGAAGGAAGGCAAGCGCCACGTCTACAGCAAGCGCACCTTCTACCTCGACGAGGATTCGTGGATGGCGGTGGCGAGCGACGAGTACGACGCCCGCGGCCAGCTCTACCGCACCGGCTTCGCGTACATGACGCCGAGCTACGACCTTCCGGCGCCGTACACCGACATGTTCAGCCACTACGACCTGGTCTCGCGCCAGTACTCGGTGACCGGCTTCATCGCCGAGACCGGCGGCCTGCGCCACACCAAGCCGCTCGCCGACCGCGAGTGGACGGCCGATTCGCTGGCCGGCACCGGCGTGCGCTGACACTTCGCGCACAGCGAGAGGACGCCGCCATGCAACGCCGAACCCTGCTCGGTGCGCTCGCTGCGGCGAGCGCCCTGCCGCTCGTCGCGCGCGCCGCGGCGGCGGCGGCCTCGTCGCCGTCGCGCGACGTCCTCGACACGCCCGCGATGTCGAGCCCGCTCGCAGCGCGCAGCGCGCTGTTCGGGCTGGCACGCTCGGGCGCACGCATCGTCGCGGTCGGCCAGCGCGGCCACGTCGTCTTCAGCGACGACGCCGGTGCGACCTGGCAACAGGCCAACGTCCCGGTCAGCTCCGACCTCGTCGCCGTCAGCTTCCCGAAGCGCGACGGCGTGGCGCTCGACCTCGGCTGGGCGGTCGGCCATGACGGCATCGTGCTGCACAGCGCCGACGGCGGCCGCTCGTGGACGCGCCAGCTCGACGGCCGTTCGCTCGGCGCGTTGCTGGTCGCGCACTACGAGAAAAGCGGCGACGCCAAGTGGCTCGGCGAGGCCAAGCGCTTCGCCGCGCAAGGCGCCGAGAACCCGTTCCTCGACGTCGCCTTCCAGGACGCGCAGACCGGCTACGTCGTCGGCGCGTTCGGCCTCGTGCTGCGCACCCGTGACGGCGGCCGCAGCTGGCAGCCGATGCTGCACGCCACCGACAACCCGAAGGGCCTGCACCTCTATTCCATTGGCCGAGTCGGCAGCGAGATCTTCGCCGTCGGCGAGCAGGGCCTCGCCCTCAGGCTCGACCGCGACAGCGACCGCTTCGTCGCGCTGACGCTTCCCTACCCCGGGACGCTGTTCGGCGTCACCGGCAACGAGCGCGCGGTGGTCGCCTACGGCCTGCGCGGCAACGTCGTTCGCAGCACCGACGCCGGCCGCACCTGGGCGGGCGTCGCCACCGGCGTCGGCGTCGGCCTGACCGCAGCGACGATCGACGAGCGCGGCCGGATCGTCCTCGTCAGCCAGGCCGGCCACGTGCTCGTCAGCCGCGACGATGGCGCGAGCTTTGCCGCCGCCAAGGTCGAGCGGCCGGTCCCCGCCGCGGCGGTCATCAGCGCCGGCGCCGACGCGCTCGTTCTCGCCGGCCCGCGCGGCGCCTCGACGCTGCGTCTGTCGTGAAGGATTCCCCCGTGCACGCTTCGATCTCCACCGCCGGTCCGCTCACGCTCGAGCCGCTGCAAGCCGAGGGCGGCTCGCTTCTCGAGCGCGCCGTCTTCAACCATCGGCGCACGGTGATCGCCATCTGTGCCGTCGTCACGCTGCTGCTCGCGGCGCTCGCGGTCGCGCGGCTCTCGCTCGGCGCGAGCTTCGAGAAGATGATCCCGCGCAGCCATCCGTACATCCAGAACTACCTGGAGAACCGCGCCGAGCTGCGCGGCCTCGGCAACGCGCTGCGAATCGTCGTCGAGAACCCGAACGGCGACATCTACGACCCGCGCTACCTGAACACGCTCAAGCAGATCCACGACGAGGTATTCCTCACCCCCGGAGTCGATCGCACCTGGGTGAAGTCGCTCTGGGCACCCGGCGTGCGCTGGACCGAAGTCACCGAGGAAGGCTTCCGCGGCGGCCCGGTGATGCCCGACAACTACGACGGCAAGGCCGCCGCCACCGAGCAGCTGCGCGCCAACATTGCGCGCTCCGGGATCGTCGGCAGCCTGGTCGGCAACGACTTCAAGTCGAGCATGCTCGTCGTGCCGCTCCTCGACATCGACCCGACGACCGGCCAGCGAATCGACTACCGCGCGCTCTCGCACTCGATCGAGAAGATCCGCTCGCGCGTCGAGGCCGACGGCAGTGCCCGAATCGAGGTCATCGGCTTCGCCAAGCTCGTCGGCGACCTGATCGACGGCCTGCTCCAGGTCGGGCTCTACTTCGGCCTCGCCGCCGCGATCGCCGCGGCGATCATCTGGCTGTACACGCGCTGCGTTCGCTCGACGGTGCTCGTCCTCGTCTGCTCGCTGGTCGCCGTCGTCTGGCAGCTCGGCATCGTCGCCGCGCTCGGCTTCGAGCTCGACCCGTTCTCTATCCTCGTCCCGTTCCTCGTCTTCGCGATCGGCGTCAGCCACGGCGCCCAGAAGATGAACGGCATCACGCAGGACATCGCCGGCGGCGCCGACAAGCTCGTCGCCGCGCGCCTCACGTTCCGCAGGCTCTTCCTCGCCGGCGTGACCGCGCTCGTCGCCGACGCCGTCGGCTTCGCGGTGCTGATGGTGATCGACATCGCCGTCATCAAGGACCTCGCGCTGACCGCGAGCATCGGCGTCGCCGTGCTGATCTTCACCAACCTGATCCTGCTGCCGGTGCTGCTGAGCTACATCGGCGTCGGGCCGAAGGCGATCGCGCGCGCCATCGCCGCGCAGCGCGAAGAGAACCGCGGCCGCGGCTTCGATCGCGTCTTCGCTTTCCTCGCCCGCTTCGTCGAGCCGCGCCGCGCGCTCGCCGCGGTGGTCGCGTCGGCGCTCCTCGTCGCCGGCGGCTACCTCGTCAGCCGCCATCTGAAGATCGGCGACCTCGATCCCGGCGCGCCCGAGCTGCGCGCCGACTCTCGCTACAACCGCGACAACGCCTACATCACCGGCCACTACACGCTGACGAGCGACACCTTCGCGGTCATCGTCAAGACCGAGAAGGAAGGCTGCCTCAAGTACCAGACCCTCGTCGAGGCCGATCGCCTGGCCTGGCAGCTGCAGCAGGTTCCGGGCGTGCAGACCACGGCCGCGCTGACCAACGCGGTGCGCCAGATCACCGCCGGCAGCAACGAGGGCAGCCCGAAGTGGCTGACGATCGCGCGCAACCAGGACGTGCTGAACTACGGCGCCCAGCAGGCGAGCGTCAACAACCCCGACCTCTTCAACACCGACTGCTCGGTGATGCCGGTGATCGCGTACCTCTCCGATCACCGCGCCGAGACGCTCGACCGCGTTGTCGCCGTGAGCAGCCAATTCGCCGAGGAGCACAGCACTCCCGAGCGCCGCTTCCTGCTCGCCGCCGGCAGCTCGGGGATCGACGCCGCCACCAACATGGTCGTTCGCAAGGCGTGGGTGCAGATGCTGCTGCTCGTCTACGCGGCGGTGATCGCGCTCTGCTTCGTCACCTTCCGCAGCTGGCGCGCCGTCGTCGTCGCCATCGTCCCGCTCGTCATCACGTCGGTGCTGTGCGAGGCGCTGATGGTCGCACTCGGCATCGGCGTCAAGGTCGCGACGCTGCCGGTGGTCGCGCTCGGCGTCGGCATCGGCGTCGACTACGCGCTCTACCTGCTCTCGGTGCAGCTCGCGCAGCAGCGCGCCGGCGTTCCGCTCGCCGAGGCCTACCGGCGCGCGCTGCAGTTCACCGGCAAGGTCGTCGTCCTGGTCGGCGTCACGCTCGCCGCCGGCGTCGCGACGTGGGCGCTCTCGCCGATCAAGTTCCAGGCCGACATGGGAATCCTGCTCGCGTTCATGTTCGTCTGGAACATGGTCGGCGCGGTCGTGCTGATCCCGGCGCTGTCGCACTTCCTGCTGCGCTCCGGGGCGGCCGCTGCCCCGCTCGCGTTGCCGGCCTGACCGCCGGTCGCCGATCCCGGCAGCGCATCGATCCCGATCACCCTTCGGGCCGGTCACTCCGGCACCTCGTCGTCCGTGTCTTCTCGAAGGGCACGAGTGCGGCGGATCATGGAGCGGCATGCCGGCCCGCCGCCGTCAGGCGTCATCACGCCTTGCCTTCCCGCTCATATTTCGCCGGCACATTCGGGTCGAGCGCGGGTGACGGCCCCCTTGGCGAGGCGCCAGCATAGCGACGAGAATCGCCACGCCTCGCTCCGCCGCGCGGCGCAACGAACGACAACCAAGGAGACATCATGATCCCTCTCATCCGCGCCGCCATCGCAGCGACGGCCCTGGCCTGCGCCTGGACCGGCGCCCTGGCGCAAATCGTCGTCTCGGCGAACGACAACAAGGCGACGCTCGACAACGGCACCAACAAGGTGGTTGCGAGCCCGCCGCCGGACACCGTCACCATCATCGACCTGGGCACGAAGCCGCCCAAGGTGGTCGCCGAGCTGAACGTGCCGACCAGCGTCGTCGGCCCGCCGATGAGCGTCGCCGTCTCGCCCGACGAGTCGCTCGCGCTGGTCACGCGCGCGAGCAAGCTGGATCCGGCCGACTCGACCAAGGTCGTCGCCGACGACACGCTGACGGTGATCGACCTGAAGGCGTCGCCCCCCGCGGTCGTCGCGACGCTGAAGGCGGGCGCCGGCGCCGCGGGCGTGTCGTTCAACAAGCAGGGCACGCTCGCCCTGGTCGCCAACCGCAACGAAGGCACGGTCTCGGTATTCACGGTCAGCGGAAAGACGCTGACGCCGGCCGGCACGATCAAGCTGGGAGACGACAAGTCCGGGCCGAGCCACGCGATGTTCACGCCCGACGGCAAGAGCGCGCTCGTCACTCGCGATGGCGACCACGTGATCTCGCTGCTCACGGTCGACGGCAGCAAGGTCGCTTCCGCCAATCGCGATTTCGCCGCCGGCCTGCGCCCCTACGGTCTCGACATCTCAGCCGACGGTCGCATCGCCGTCGTCGCCAACATCGGCCGCAACCTCGGCGATGCCGACACGGTCAGCGTGATCGACCTGCAGGCCAAGCCGATCCGTGTCGTCGAGACGGTGACGGTCGGCCCGACGCCCGAGGGAATCCAGATCTCGCCCGATGGCAAGACGCTGGCCGTCGTCATCCACAACGGGTCGGGGAAGGCCAAGGAATCGCCTTTCTACAACGCCAACGGACAACTGCTGCTGTACCGCTTCGACGGATTCAAGCCGGTGAAGTTCGCGCAGGCGCTGATCGGCCGCTGGTCGCAGGGGATCGCCTTCTCGCGCGACGGGACGACGATCCTCGTCCAGAACATGCTCGAGAAGGACATCCAGGTGTTCCGCCTCGACGGCGCGACGCTCACCGACACCGGTCAGAGCATCAAGCTGAACGGCGGCGGCGCCGCAATGCGAACGGCCAAGTACTAGCGGCGCGCCGCCGCTCACGGTCTGCTCGCCTCCTGGCGAGTCACGACGTCTGCGCTCGTCAGCCGAGCCAGCGCATCAGCAGCAGCACGAGCCCGGCGAGAAACGCCGTCTCGCCGATCATCAGCACGACCGGCTTCAGGCCGACGCTGACGAGCTCCTTGAGTTGCGCCTTCATGCCGATGCCGGCGATCGCGGCGACCAGGAACCAGCGCGAGACGTCGGTGCCGATCGTCTGCACGACGTGCGGGACCCAGCCGGTGCTGTTGACGCAGACGAGGACCGCGAAGGCGACGGCGAATCCCGGCAGAAGCGGCGGCCGCTTCGCGGCGACGAGATCAGCGTCACCGGACGCCTGCGCCGCCGACGCGGCGCGAGCCCGCGTGATCAGCGTCGCGACGACGATCACGGGCAGCAGCATCGCGACGCGCAACAGCTTGACGAGCGTCGCCGCGTCGCCCGTCTCCGGCGACAGGCTGTAGCCGGCGCCGACCACCTGCGCGACGTCGTGGATCGTGCCGCCGAGGAATATCCCCGCCGCCTGCGGCTGCAGCCCCAGCGTCTTGACGAGCATCGGATAGGCGACCATCGCGAACGTGGACAGCGCCGAGACGCCGATCACCGTGAACAGCGTCGCCCGCTCCTTGCCCGGATGCGCAGGCAGCGCGGCGGAGAGCGCGAGCGCCGCCGACGCGCCGCAGATCGCGGTCGCGCCGCCGGTCAGCAGGCCGAACAGCGGCTCGAAGCCGAGCCAGCGCGCCACCACGACCGACACCGCGATCGTGATCGCGACGCTCAGCACGACGAGGACGAGGGGCTGCCAGCCGAGCGTCGCGACCTGCGCGAACGTGATGCGAAGCCCGAGCAGGGCGACGCCGATGCGCAGCACGCTGCGCGCGCAGAACTCGATGCCGGGGGCGGACGAGCTTTCGCTCGACAGGAAGTTCATTCCGAGGCCGATGAGCAGCGCGAACAGCAGCACCGGCGCACCGTAGTGCTGGCCGAGAAAGGTCGCCGCGGCGGCGACGACCGCGCATGCCATGACGCCCGGAAAGAGCGAGCGCGCCCGCGCGGGCGCGATCGGCCAGGTCAGGGCAGCCATGCCGACGCGCGCCGGTCAGGCGATCGCCGGGCGCGGCGCAGCGCCGTCGACGGCGTCGACGGGTGGCGCGCCGGCGCTGTGCACATCGGCCGCATACGTGCGCGATGCCATCAGCATGGCGCCGATCGCGACGAGGCCGAACGCCGGCATGATCGCGAGCGCCGTCGGCAGCCCGTACGAATCCGACAACCATCCGGTGACCACCGGACCGAGCGCGAGCCCGAACAGGTTCTGGAACAAGGACAGCACCGATGCGCCGGTCGAACGCAACCCGGGGTGCGTCACGTCGATGACGATCGCTGCCGCCGGACCGACCGTGCACGTCATCAGGAAGCCGCCGAGCGCGATGAGCGCGAACTGCGCCTTCGGAGCAAGAGCGAATCCGGCGAGCGGCGCGCCGAACGCCACGCCGAGGACGACGAGCGTCGCCAGGCACAGCACGGCGAGCATCTCCAGCTTGGCGCCGGGACGGCTGCGGCCCGCGCGGTCGACCCACGTTCCCCAGACGACGCTGCCGAGCGCGCCGCAGAGGACGACGAGCGCGGCCTGCACGCCAGCGTCCTTCGGCTCGACGCCGTGGACCCGGTTGAGATAGCTCGGCAGCCACGACCACACCGCCGAGATCACGATCACCTGCGCCGGTGCGCCGATGCACATCCAGAGCATCGTCCGCGACCGCGCCAGCACCTTGACGATGTGCGTGGCGGCGGCGCGCGTCGAGCGAGTCGCGGCGTCGAGCGCGGGCGTCAATTCGACCGTGCGGTAGTCGCGCACGAAGAGGTAGAGCAACGCGAGAACGAGACCGGGAAAGCCGACCACGCCGAACGCCGCCTTCCAGCCCCACTGCGCCGCGATGATGCCGCCGAGCATGACGCCGATCACGGAGCCAACCGACGCCGAGGCGAAGAAGCCCGCCATCAGCGCGCCGCGCATCCGCGACGGGAAGTGGCTCGCGATCAGGCCGGCGCCAACCGAGCCGTACCCAGCCTCGCCCAGGCCGACGAGGCTGCGGGCGGCGAGCAGTTGCCCGTAGTTGCGCGCGAACATGCACGAGATCGTCGCCAGGCTCCAGACCGTCGCCATGACGACGATGCTCTTGACCCGGCTGAAGCGGTCGGCGACGAGCGCGACCGGGATGCCGCCGATCGCCACGGTGAGCGACACCGCCGAGACGAGCGCGCCGAGCTGCGTGTCCGAGAGGCCCCACTCGGCCTTGAGGTGCGGGAAGAGCGAGACGATGACCTGGCGATCGACGTAGTCGAAGACCATCAGGGCGATGGTCATCGCGAACGCGAACCACGCCTGCCCCGGCGTCGCCAGGTAGCCGTCGCGCTCCGAAAGCGGCAGGTCGTGATGCATCGCGACCGCCGTCAGGGAACGAGCACGGTGGCGCCAACCGTCTTGCGCGACTCGAGCGCGCGGTGCGCGTCGGCGGCATCGGCAAGGGCGAACTCCTGCTTCGGCTCGCCGACGATGCGGCCGGCGAGGACGTGGCCGAACAGCTCGTCGGCCATCGCCAGCATGTGCGAGCGCGGCATGATGTAGTGCATCATCGCCGGCCGCGTCAACCAGATCGATCCCTTCATCGCGAGCTGCAGGGTGTCGATCACGACCGGGCCCGAGCTCGTGCCATTGCTGACGAGCGAGCCGCGCGGCTGCAGGCTGTCGAGGGACGCCGCCAGCGTGTCCTTGCCGACCGAGTCGTACACGACCGGGACGCCCTTGCCATCGGTCAGCTCGCGGACGCGCTTGGCGATGTCCTCGCGGCCGGTGACGATCGTGTGCGTGCAGCCATGCGCCTTCGCGATCTCGGCCTTCTCGTCGGTGCTGACGGTGCCGATCATCGTCACGCCGAGCGCGCGCGCCCACTGGCACGCGACGAGGCCGACGCCTCCCGCGGCGGCGTGATAGAGGATCGTCTCGCCGCCCTCGAGCGGATAGACCTGGCGGAACAGGTACTGCGCCGTCATTCCCTTCATCATCAGCGTCGCCGCGGTGCGGTCGCCGATGCCGTCGGGAATCGGGATCAGGACCTCGGCTGGCATCACGCGGACATCCGAATACGCGCCCTGCGGGCCGAGCAGATAGCCGACGCGATCGCCGACCCGAACGCCGGTCACGCCCTCGCCGACCGCTTCGACGACGCCGACGGCGTCGCTGCCGAGGCCGTTCGGCAGAGCCAGCGGATACTGCCCGGTGCGAAAGTAGACGTCGATGAAGTTGACCGCGACGTAGGTGTGGCGCACGCGCGCCTGGCCCGGGCCGGGCTCGCCGACCGCGACGGTCTCGAGCTCGAGCACCTCGGGGCCGCCGGTCTGGTGGAAGCGGATCGCACGGGCCATGTCGTTCTCCTCAGGCGGGCAGTCGCTGCCCGCTCGCTGTGTCGCAGAGCGCGGCGCCGAGCCGCGCGATCAAGGGGTCGGCTCCAGCCCACTCGCCGAAGCCGGATGCGGGGTTCAGGTGGCCGACGAAACCGAGGTCGGCGATCTCGCTGCGCCAGTCGCTCGCCAGCGCGGCGACGCGGGAAAGACGAGCCAGCGGGTCGTTGCGGCTCGCCGCGACGATGCTGCGAAACGGCAGCGGCGAGCGCGGCACCGGCAGCCAGCCGCCGGCGCGCAGCGCATCGATGGTCGGGTAGCCGTCGGGCATGGGCTTTTCGAAGTCGGGCGGCGTCGCGAGCAGCGCGCCGCGGACGGCGCGCCTCGTCTTGCGCGCCCAGTGCGCGAGCATGATGCAGCCGCCGCTGTGCGCGACGACGACGATCGGCCCCTCGATCGACTGCGCGCTGCGCTCGATCGCGTCGACCCGCGCCGCGCAGCCGAGGTCGTCGCGGCCCATCGGCGCCACGCCGGCGACCGGCCGACCGGCCGCGCGCAGGCGCTTCTCGAGGAGCGTCTGCCAATGCTCGGCGACGGCGTCGCGCAGGCCCGGAACGATGAGGACCGTGAAGCGGTCCGCGCTGTCGGCCATCGTCGTCAAGCCGCCTTGCGCAGGTAGCCCTGCTGCCGGCCCTTGGCGTTGGGAGCGAAGCCGTTCGCGGCCAGCGTCTCATCGACGGTGTCGTAGAAGACACCGATCTTGAGAATGTCGCGCGCTTCCTTGCCTGAGGCGACCTCGCGGCCGAACTCGCGCGAGATGCGCACGAGTTGCTCGATCTGCTGCACCGAAGTCATCTTGCCGGTGCGCGTCTGGTTCCAGAGGTTGTCTTCGATGCCGCAGCGCACGTGCAGGCCCATCGCCAGGCCGATCATGTTGATCGGCAGGGTATTGAGCATGCTGCTTTCCACCGTCAGCATGGCGCCGTCGGGAAGCGCGCGCACGAAGTTGGCCAGGTTGTAGATGTTCGGCGCGTCCATGCCGCCGCCGATCGCCACCCAGTTCAGCACCAGCGGTCCCTTGTAGACGCCGCGGCGGATCAGGCGCTCCACCGACTCGTAGCTGTTGATGTTGTAGCACTGGAACGCGCTCTGGATGCCCTTGGCGGAGAGCCGCCTCACATGCTCGTCGATGAAGCCCGGGCCCGACGGAACGACCATCTCCGTGTAGGCGCGGAAGTTGTCCGGCTCGCCCAGCGACGTGCCGGCGAGGTCCCTGGCGTCCATCTGCTCCGTCACGTTCATCTGCGACGTGTTGACGGTGACCGTGACCTGGTCCGGCTTGGGGTCGAGGTCGGCCAGCATGTGGCGCGTGTCGTCGGTGAGCCACTTCGCGGCGGCCCCGTCGGTCTCGGGCGCAAAGGAGATCGAGCCGCCGACCTGGATGACCATGTCGGGAACGGCCCTGCGGACGCCCGCGATCAGCTCGTTGAACTTGGACAGGCGCTTGGAGCCCTTGCCGTCGAGCTCGCGCACGTGCAGGTGCAGCACGGTGGCGCCGGCGTTGTAGCAGTCGACCGCCTTCTGCACCTGAGCTTCCATCGTCACGGGAATGTCCTCGGGGAAATCGCTGGGGATCCACTCCGGGCCGTACGGCGCGCAGGTGATGACGAGCTTGTCCTGGTTCTCGGGGAAAAGCGATCCGTCGAGGAAGTTCATGGGTGTGGTCCTTGGATGCGGGTGATGCGAAGGGGTGGGTGTGAAGGTCGGAAGGTCAGTACGGCAGGTCGCCGACGATTCCGGCGCGCTCCATCTTTCGGTGGCACGGCGGGTAGTCCATCACCGCGTAGTGCTGGGTCGAGCGGTTGTCCCACATCGCGACGTCGTTGGCCTGCCAGCGCCAGCGCACCTGGTACTCGGGGATGTACGCCTGGCTGATGAGGTAGCTGAGGAGCAGCGACGCACCGGGGTTGGCATCCTGGCCGACGCGAACGTTGGCGGTCGTGTGGAAGTTGGTGAGATGCGTCGTGAAGGCATTGACGAAGAGCACCTTCTCGC
>Ga0105248_10002069_pt1 | contig 22227 bp, 23 predicted proteins | sample KBSS34metaG_FD_81524 | JGI IMG/M metagenome (GOLD analysis project Ga0105248, IMG submission 81524) | Switchgrass rhizosphere microbial communities from Kellogg Biological Station, Michigan, USA - KBS S3-4 metaG | ecosystem: Host-associated > Plants > Roots > Rhizosphere > Soil | place...
ACCAGCAACGCCTCGTGCGCGAAATGGGGAGGTGGCGCGCCAAGCGCCTCGAACATCTGGATCTGCGCGGCACTGTTGGTGACATGGTCTTCGCCGCGCACGATGTGCGTGACGCCAAGATCTACATCGTCGATCACGCTCGGCAGAAGATAGAGCCAGCTGCCGTCCTCGCGCCGGACAACCGGATCGCTCAGCAGCTTGGGATCGAACCGCTGCGGTCCACGGATTAAATCGCTCCACTCGATCGGCGCTTCGTAATCGAGACGGAAGCGCCAGTGCGGGCTCCTGCCCTCGGGTATAGCGGTATCGTCAAGCTTGCGCTCATAGACGGGCGGCAGGCCTCGGCCGAGCAACACCTTGCGACGAAGGTCCAACTCCTCCGGAGTCTCGTAGCAGGCGTAGACGCGACCCGCCGTGCGGAGCCTTTCAAACTCGCGCTCATAAAGATCGAACCGCTCGGACTGCCGTACTTCCGTATCCCACTCGAGACCCAGCCAACCGAGATCGTCGCGAATGGCGTCGACGAATTCCTCGCGACTGCGCTCGCGATCCGTATCGTCGATGCGCAGCAGGAAGCGACCGCCATTTTTCCGCGCGAACAGAAAATTGTGCAGCGCCGTCCGGATATTGCCGACGTGAAGCCGGCCGGTCGGAGAAGGTGCGAAGCGAGTGACGACGCTCATGAAGGCTGCGGCATATCCCTATTTGCGAGTCATTGTCAGCGTGCCGCCCGCACCGCTGATCTGGGCAGTCCGGCCTTCGTCCGAGAATACAGCGATGCTCGCGAGCTTGATCGTTTTGTCAGCGACGATCTCAGCCGGCGAGCGAACCCGACCGCATTCGCCGCCTGGGATCGGCGTAAACTGAACGAGATTGCTGTCCTGCTTCATCGCCCAGCTCATGCGTCGGCATTCTGAGGCGATTGTGAATTTGTCTTTCGTGACCTCGGCGGACATCGGCCAGATCTGGTCAGGATTCTTGCCGTTGAGCTGACTGATTGACCAATTGCCTTCCAGTGAAGGCACGGACACCGGGACAGTCCGGTTGGTCGCGGCCGCTTCTGCATTGTTGGCGGCAGGCTGCTGATCTGCCGGCTTCGAACATGCGGCAATCGACAACGCGAGCATGGCTACAGGGATTGGTTTCATTGCGGCGTTCTCACCTAGGGTCCCGTGTGGAAGAAATTGCTGATTGGGTAACGCCGGTCGCGTCCGAAGTTCCGAACGCCGATCTTTACGCCCGGCGGCGCCTGACGGCGTTTGTACTCGGCCCTCAACAAGAGCTGCTCCATCTTCGCCACCAGCTCCTCTGGCTCGCCAGTCGCGTTCGCCGTCTCGCGTACCGACATTTCCTTGTCGATCAACGCTTCCAGAATCCGATCGAGGTCGGAGTAGGGCGGCAGGCTATCCTCATCTTTCTGGTCGGGTCGCAACTCGGCCGAGGGCGGCTTGGTGATCACGCGCTGCGGCATGACTGGTCCGTCGGGTCCCAGCGCACCTTCGGGCCTATTGCGATTGCGCCAGCGTGAAAGCGCGAACACCGTCGTCTTATAAGCGTCCTTCAGCACGTTGTAGCCGCCGGACATATCGCCATAGAGCGTCGCATAACCGACGCTCATCTCGCTCTTATTGCCGGTGGTAAGGAGCATCGGCCCGAACTTGTTCGAAAGTGCCATCAGCGCGACCATCCGCAGACGCGCCTGGATGTTCTCCTCTGCCAGTCCGGGCTTGGTTCCTTCGAAGGCTTGGCCGAGCGCCTCGTCGAAAGCCGCCACGCCGGGCGCGATCGAAATGACGTCATGGCGGCAGCCCAGCAACTCCGCGCACTCGCGTGCATCGTCGAGGCTTTCCTCCGACGTATATTTGGACGGTAGCATCACGCCCCAGACTCTATCTGCGCCCAGGGCATCAACAGCGATCGCAGCCGATAATGCACTATCAATGCCGCCCGACAGGCCGAGGATCACTCCCGGGAAGCCGTTGCGCTTCACATAATCGCCGAGCCCCACCATCATTGCGCGGTAGACATCCTCCGGGAACGGATCGAGCTGATGGCTCTCCGCCGTGGCGCACCGCCAACCGTCCGGCTCCTTCCGCCATTCGGTCAGGAGCAGCTTCTCGTCCCAGTCCGGGAACTGCACCACCCGTTCGCCATCCGGATGCATGATGAAAGACGAGCCGTCGAACACGAGTTCGTCCTGGCCGCCGACGCGATTGAGATAGGCCATTGGTAGCCCCGTCATCATTGCGCGCGACCGCACGAGAAGCGCTCGCTTGTCGTCCTTATCGAGCTCATAGGGGCTGCCATTGGGAACAAGCAGAATTTCCGCGCCGGCATCGGCAAGATGCGAACAGACGGCTTCCTGCCAGATGTCCTCACAGATCGGCACGCCGATCTTCACGCCGCGATATTCGATCGGCTCGGGCAGAGGGCCTGACGCGAAGACCCTTTTTTCGTCGAAGGTTCCGTAGTTCGGAAGCTCCCGCTTCAGCGTTCTCGCCAGAATCCTTCCGCCTTCGGCGAGGATCATGACGTTGTAATTGAGCCCGCCCTCATTGTGGATCGACCCGAATAGCAGCGCCGGACCGGGCGCTGCCGTCGCATCGACGAGCCGTTCCGCTGCTTCCATCGTGCGCCGGACGAACTCTGGCTTCAGCACCAGGTCTTCCGGCGGATAGCCGGTCAGTTGCAGCTCGGGGACCATCAGGAGGTCCGCGCGGGCGGCCTGCTCACGCATGGCAAGGATGGCCGCGGCATTGCCTTCCAAGTCACCGACCCGCTGGTTCATCTGGGCAAGGGCGATGATCAGGCGATCGGTCATGCGGGCGATTTAGCGCTTGAGCCGTCCTCGGCAAGCCAAGCCAAGCTTTACGGATCGATGACTCGCTGTCTAAGGCTCCCGAAACGCTAAACCGGGGAGCCGAGATGAAACTGCTTGCGGGGAACAGTAACCCGCCGCTGGCCAAGGCCATTGCGGATTATCTGGAACTTCCGCTCACGGAAGCCAGCGTGCGGCGCTTTGCCGACGAAGAGATTTTCGTCGAGATCAACGAGAACGTGCGCGGCGAGGACGTGTTCGTCGTTCAGTCTACGAGCTATCCTGCGAACGACAATCTGATGGAGCTGCTCATCTGCATCGACGCGCTTCGCCGCGCGTCGGCCAAGCGCATCACGGCCGTCCTTCCTTATTTCGGCTACGCCCGGCAGGACAGGAAGCCGGGCCCACGCACGCCCATCTCGGCCAAGCTCGTGGCGAATCTGATCACGACAGCGGGAGCGAACCGGGTCCTGTCGATCGACCTGCACGCCGGCCAGATCCAGGGCTTCTTCGACATTCCGACGGACAACCTCTTTGCCGCCCCGGTCATCGCTGCCGACATCAAGGCGCGTCTGTCGAACAGGAACCTGATGATCGTATCACCCGATGTGGGCGGCGTGGTGCGCGCCCGCGGCCTTGCCAAGCGGCTCGACAACGCTCCGTTGGCCATCGTCGACAAGCGCCGCGAGCGTGCCGGCGAATCGGAGGTGATGAATATCATCGGCGACGTGGACGGACGCACCTGCATCCTGGTCGACGACATCGTCGATTCGGCCGGAACGCTCTGCAACGCCGCTGCCGCTCTCCGGCAACAGGGAGCTGAAGAAGTCTTCGCTTACTGCACGCACGGCGTTCTGTCCGGCGGAGCCGCTGCGCGCGTTGCCGCATCGGAGCTCAAGGAGCTGGTCGTCACGGATTCCATCTGGAGCGGCGAGGCCGATGCAGAAGGCGGCAAGATCCGGCGCCTGACGATCGCGCCTTTGCTCGCCGAGGCCATCAAGCGGATTGCGGACGAAAGCTCCGTGTCGAGCCTCTTCGACTGATCTCGGGCCGGTGTGTAACCTCTACACGCTGGAGAAAGGGCCCGATGCGATCCGCAGGATCTTCGAGGCTGCGCAGATCCCGCTGACCTTCCCTGAAGGCATCCCCAATTTCGAGCCGCGCAACGTCCGGATCACCGAGCGCGCGCCCATCGTCCGTTTCAACCGCGACCAAGGAACAGCCGAGCTGGTTGAGCGCCGCTGGTCCTGGCCGGCGCCCGGCGGCAAGCCGGTGTTTAACATGCGCTCGGACGGGCGCGAGTTCGGACGCGACCGCTGCCTGGTGCTGGCGGACGGCTTCTTTGAGTTCACCTCGCCGGCCGATCCGAAACAGAAGCGGAAGGACTGCTGGCTCTTCCGCCCGGCCGACGGCGAGCCGTTCGCCATCGCTGGCGTGGTGCGGAACGATGCGAACGTGGGCGAGGCCTTCACGCTTCTCACCGTGCCGCCTGGTGCGGACATCCAGCCCTATCACAACCGGCAAATCGCCTTGCTCTCCCCACCGGATTGGCGAGCCTGGCTCGACGGCTCGGTCAGCTCGAAGGAACTGTTGCGTCCGGCCGAGGCGGGCGGCCTGTCCGTCGCGCCCATGGCGGCCTGAGCCTTTTCGCCCGCCCCGCGTTATCCGATCATGCCCACAATTCTCCTCACCGGAGCCAATCGCGGGATCGGGCTCGAGTTCGCCAAACAATTTTCCGCCGACGGCTGGAACGTGATCGCAACCGCGCGCCAGTCGAGCCCGGAGCTGGACGCGCTCGGCGTACGGGTCGAAGCCCTCGACCTGACCGACGCTGACGCCGTCTCTGGCTTCGCAAGCGGAATCAGCGGCCCGCTCGATCTCTTCATCGCCAATGCCGGCGTCAGTCACCCGATGGAGACCGGAGGCGCCGTGAACGCCCGCGACTGGCAGGCGATGATGATGGTCAACGCCATCGCGCCCTTCCAGCTCGCGCAGGCACTCCTGCCGCGTCTTTCCGAAGCGCGCGGCAAGGCGATCTGCATCTCCAGCGGCATGGGCAGCATTGCGGAGAACAACGGCGGCTGGATCCCCTACCGCACCAGTAAGGCTGCGCTGAACATGGCCTGGAGCTGCCTCGCGCTGGAAGCTCGGAGCGCGGGAGTCGCCGCAGTCGCCCTTAGCCCCGGCTGGGTGAAGACGCGGATGGGCGGCGCCGGAGCGGAGATCGGCACCGAAGAGAGCGTTGGCGACATGCGCAAGCTGATCGACCGCCTGACCATCGAAGATACGGGCCGCTTCCTTCGCCGCGACGGCTCCGAGCTGCCCTGGTAACTTGCCTTAAGCCGCAGCCGCATCTATAGGCCCGCGCTTTCCAGATCATTGGAAAACCAATGGCCCGGCCAAAAGGCATGCCGTGGCGATTGGATAACGTCGCGTCCTAGTGGCGCAAAGGAGACGAAATGCCCAAGCTGAAGACCAAGAGCGGCGTGAAGAAGCGCTTCAAGCTCACGGCGACCGGCAAGATCAAGCATGGGGTCGCTGGCAAGCGCCACCGCCTGATCAGCCACAACGCCAAGTACATTCGCCAGAACCGCGGCACCGAAGTTCTCGCCGACGCCGATACGGCGCGCGTGAAGCTCTGGGCGCCCTACGGCCTCAAGTAAGGAGTAGCGGGACATGGCACGCATCAAGCGCGGCGTAACCACGCGCGCAAAGCACAAAAGGATCCTGGAAAATGCGAAGGGCTATTACGGCCGTCGCAAGAACACGATCCGCATCGCCCGCCAGGCGGTCGAAAAGGCAGGCCAGTACGCCTACCGCGACCGCAAGGTTAAGAAGCGGAGCTTCCGCGCTCTCTGGATCCAGCGGATCAACGCCGCGGTCCGTGCGGAAGGCCTGACCTACGGGCAGTTCATCCACGCCCTCAAGCTCGCGAACATTGACCTCGACCGGAAGGTCCTGGCCGACATTGCGATGCACGAAGGCGAAGCGTTCAGCGCCATCATCGCCCAGGCGAAGAAGGCGCTCGAGGACAAGCCGGCCAAGGCCGCCTGAGCCTCGGAGTTTAGTCAAGCGTAGCGAGGGCGTCGGGAGCGATTCCGGCGCCCTTTTTCTACGCGCCTAATGTCTGCTTTGGGTGGAAAGCGGACATGAACCGCGCGCGACTAATCGGCGGCCCAAGAGGACAACGCTTTATTCCTCGAAACTCACTCGGATAAAGAAGTGGGATAAGGAGATGGAAATGCGACTGGCGGCGCTCTCAGCGGCTCTCTTGATCTTTTCCTCGCAAGCACCTGCTCAGGCGCTTCCCGAGTGCAGTAGCTCCCTGAAAGGGCGTAACATCGACCGCGTGGAGAAGGCCAACACAGTGTTGGTGCGCCGCTTCCACGACGCAATCAATCATCAGGATTGGAAGACCGCGGATAGCCTCGTTAGTTCGGAATACCGCCATCACGTGACCTCTGCCGATGGCTTTAAGGTCATTGCGTGGGAGGGGTTCAAGAGTGGCAATCGCCGTCTTCGGTCCGCCTTTCCCGACTGGACGAACGGCATCGTTCAAACGATAGCTGAGAGAGACAAGGTTGCCGTGATCCTTCAAGGTCATGGAACCCACCGGGGCAGCATAGCTGGCGAAACGGCCACCGGGCGAGCAGCAACTCTCCCAATCATGACGGTCCATCAGGTTTGCGGCGGGAAGCTTGTTGCCGATTGGGAGTTCGTGGACGTCGGCCCATTGATGGCATCTTTGCGGGCACCGTGATCAGCGGGTCAATGTCAGCTTTTGGTCGAAAGCAAATGCGACCTGGGTGCCCGCAATGGGTGGAAAAGCGGATGCCAGGAAGTGGACGTGGAGGTCCCCATTCAGCCGAGCGGAATCAGCACCTCGGTGCGCCTTAGCGGCGGCGGGATCATCGGCGAATTGTAAAAAGCATATTCGGCCTCGGCCTCGGCACGTTCTTCCCGCTTCGCTAGCCAGCCCCGCAGCCGGTTCTCATGCTCGGTCAGGCGAACGTCGTCGGCGATCCCCGCGAACCTCACCGCCGCGATCCGGCGAGCGGGAATTTCGACGAGTTCGATCGGCTGGGGCGGCTCTGGCAAGTCGCCGCTCGTTCTGCCCTCCGGCATTACAAACCGCATTCGCCAGCCGCCTTCGACCGTGTCATCGAAAAGGGGCGGATCGCTGCTCATGGGATCGCCGGCGTCCTGCAGCACGGGAACCGTCATCGGCAGCGCTTCGCCGTCACGCGACTTGGCGAAGATGTAGTCGGCGAGGATTCCGAAACCCTGCTTCAGCGCAGCTTTCCGCGGTCCCCGCACCACCGTCTCGGCGACGATGATTGCTGGGTAATCTCGAATTTCCAAATCGCCCTCGCTCATCAGCACCCGATAGCCAGGACCCGGTGTAGCCTTTTCGCGGAAATAGTAGATCGCGGCAGCCCCGAGCATGGTTGCCCCCACGGCGGCTCCGGCCAGCATGGTCTTCCGCATCGTCGCTCTCCTCTTTTTGTTCAAGCGGGCGAAGCGGCGTGGCGTTCCCATAGTTTCTGCGACGTAAGTCTTTTCGCGCCGGGAATGCGCTTTTCTGCTCTCGCTCCAATGTCAGCTTTGGGTCGAAAGCAGACATTCGGTGGGTGAGGATTGTGGCAGCTTTGGCAAGCTGCGCTGGTCGTTGTCCTTCGAGATGCTGAGAAGCTACTCCCCTAAACAGGGCGGAAATTTCCTTCAGCCTCGTCCAATACCCACAACTCCCCTTTTTGGATCGAAAAGTGACATCCGAGCACAACCAACGATTCCTTCTGTTCACTTTCCGCGACGAACGGAAATGTTCTGAGGTTTGCCATGCTCTCGCGGATCGCTGCTTCCTCAAGCAGCCGGTGCGCTTCGGGGCTCGATCCGTGCTCCTGGGCGATAGCCTGCGCACTGTCCTCGATCTGGCTCATCCAGCGATCGATGAATCCGCCTTCGCCGGCCCGAGCATGGTGGAACCGGCCGGTCAGGGCGGCAGATATGCCGCCGCATTTCTCGTGACCCATGACCACGATCTCGGGAACATGGAGCTGGGTCACGCCATATTCGATGGCTGCGGAGACCCCGTCGCGCGCTCCCTTCGGTTCGAAGGGAGGGGCAAGATTGGCGACATTCCGAACGACGAAGATGTCGCCAGGATCGGCATCGAAAATGATCGCGGGATCGGCACGGCTGTCGCTACAGGCAATGATCAGGGCGCGAGGGGATTGCCCCTCGACTAGTTGCTGCCATTGCTCGCGCTCGATGCTGGACTGATTTGCTCGAAACCGCCGATAGCCGTCGATGAGGTTGCCATAGCCGCGCACGGTGGTCCTCCAGTCGTCCGTCGGTTAGTCAGCAACAGCGGCCAATCCCGCGGCTTATGCGCCCTACTGTGGAGGCTTCGCAGCTACGCAGGCGTTATAGCTTTTCTGCCAGTCGTCCTCGCTTCTTCTATCGCCACGGCGGTCTTGGCGGTTCCGAGATCCGGCGACAGCCATCCCCGCCGCAGCGCCGCTCTTCGCCTTGTCTTCCCGATTGGCGTCCTTCAGCGCTCCGGACGCGTTGTCGTATTGGTTGTTCTGCACGGCCCCTGCTGCCGCTCCGACGGCAGCACCTTTCGCCGCTCCCGCAACCCGGCTGCCGTCTGGTCCGCTGTCCGCCCCGGGCGTGTATCCAGTTGCCTGCGTCGCTGAAGCAGAGCAATCGGCGTCGAGCGGTTGCTGTGCTGCCGTTGGCGCGCTCACTGCCGCCGCGACCACGAAAAAGCTTCCGAGTATATATTTCATGACGGCCTCCGATCTCCGCGGGGACTAGGCCCGTCGATCGACCGGCAACATCGGGATTATGTCCGAGCGGCCTCTCGGGTCGGACCGTCGGCATCCTGGGGCTCGTTATCGACCTGCGCGATTTTGAATTCGTGCCAAAACAGAAGGCCTAATCGCCCCTGCGCTAATGTCTGCTTTGGCTCGAAGCAGACGTTCGATCAGTCCAGCAATTCGTAAGCCGGCAGAGTCAGGAACTCGGTGAAGTCGTCTGAGACGACCATCTCCCGGAAGAGCTCGGACGCGTCGGCGATGTCCGGCACGTCCCGCAGAAAGCCGATCTCTTCCTCATACAGCCTATCGAACAGCTCTCGCGTGAACCTCCGGCCGTCATCGAGCGGCGCTTCGAAGTGCAGCCACTGCCAGAGCTGGGCGCGGCTGATCTCCGCCGTCGCCGCATCCTCCATCAGATTGTAGAGCGGCACCGCGCCCTTCCCGCCGAGCCAGGCGGCGAGATACTGCACGCCGACACGGATGTTCTCGCGGGCGCCCTGCTCGGTGCGTGGACCTTTGTGAAGCTCCAGCATCGCATCGCGGCCGGGCACATGCTCCGGCCTTTTCGACAGCTGGTTCGGGCCCTGCATCGCCTCGAACGCTTCCACTGCGACCGGGACTAGCGCGGGGTGCGCCACCCAAGTCCCGTCATGGCCGTTGGTCACTTCGCGAAGCTTGTCGGCGCGCACCTTATCCATGGCGGCGCGGTTGGCCTCCTCGTCGCCCTTGACCGGGATGAAGGCCGACATTCCGCCCATCGCGAAAGCGCCGCGGCGGTGACAGGTTTCGATCAGCCGCAGCGAGTAGGCTGCGAGAAAGGCCTTATCCATCGTCATCGCAGACCGATCGGGGGTCAGCCGCTCTACGCTCCGGCCGAGCCGCTTGATGGTCGAGAAGATATAGTCCCAGCGGCCGCAGTTGAGGCCGACGATATTTTCTTTGAGGGCATAGAGGATCTCGTCCATCTCGAACGCCGCCGGGATGGTCTCGATGAGGATCGTCGCCTTGATCGTCCCGCGCTCGAGCCGGAGCCGCGCCTCCGCTACGGCGAAGATATCGCTCCACAGCGCGGCTTCCTCGGCGCTCTCAAGCTTGGGGATGTAGAAGTACGGCCCCGAACCCTTTGCCAGTGCCGCACGCGCATTGTGCCAGACGTAGAGCGCGAAATCAAAGAATGCGCCCGCGACAACCTCGTGATCGACGGTCACATGGTCTTCGGGCAAATGCAGCCCGCGCGGACGGACCATCAGAACTGCGGGATTGTCGCCGACGTCATAATGCTTGTCGCTGTCGGGGTCGCGATAGTGGAGGCGGCCAAGCCAATAGGCCTTGAGGTTGGCCTGGCCCGTGACGAGCTCGTCCCAGGTCGGCGAGGTCGCGTCCTCGAAATCGGCCATGAACACTCTGGCGCCGCTGTTGAGCGCGTTGATCAGCATCTTTGCGTTGGTCGGACCAGTGATCTCGACGCGGCGGTCCTGCAGGTCCGCCGGGATCGTGCCGACCGTCCACTCGGCATCGCGAATGGCTTTCGTATCCTCGCGAAAGTCGGGAAGCTGGCCCGCGTCGAAGTCCTTCTGCCGGTCGAGCCTCTTGTTGAGCAATTCGCGCCGGCGCGAATCGAAACGCTCGTGCAGCTCGGCCACAAGGTCGAGGGCATCCGGCGTCAACACTGCGCCCGCGCCGGGAACCCGGCTGGGCTCGGCCACGATCCGTGGCCGGTCAATCACTGGGTTCATGCGCGATTCGGTTCCATGCAGATCGAATAGCGCGTTGTTGCTCCGCAATGATCCCGAAAAGTGAGACGCTGCCATTCCATGCGCGCCTTTACTTCGTCGTCGTACGGGCCGTGCATGATGGCGGTGCCCGGCTCGATATCCTTGAACTGGCAGTCGCTATAGTCGCCGCCGATTACCCAATAACGATAGGTCATCTGTTCTCTCCTACTCGGCCGCGGCGATTGTTTCGAACTGGGCGGCTTCGGTGGATTCCTTGAGAGCGACGGTCGAAGACTGGCCGCCGGAAATGGCGGTCGCCACCGCGTCGAAATAGCCGGTACCGACTTCGCGCTGGTGGCGAGTCGCCGTGTAGCCCTTGGCTTCGCTGGCGAATTCTGCCTGCTGAAGCTCGGAATAGGCCGCCATGCCGCGATCGCGATAGGCGCCCGCAAGCTCGAACATGCCGTGGTTCAGGCTGTGGAAGCCGGCCAAAGTCACGAACTGGAACTTGTAGCCCATTGCGCCGAGCTCACGCTGGAAGTTGGCGATGGTCTGCTCGTCGAGCTTCGCCCGCCAGTTGAAGCTGGGCGAGCAATTGTAGGCGAGCAATTTGCCGGGGAAGTGCGCATGGATTGTAGCGGCGAAGATGCGCGCCTCTTCTAGATTTGGGTGGCTCGTCTCGAACCAGAGCAGATCGGCGTGCGCTGCGAATGCCAGCCCGCGTGAGATGCAATGATCGAGGCCGCTGCCGTCCTTGAGGCGGAAAAAGCCTTCCGGAGTGCGCTCGCCGGTCAGGAACTGCCGGTCGCGCTCGTCGACATCCGATGTGATCAGCTTGGCGCTTTCCGCATCGGTGCGGGCGACGAGGATGGTCGGAACTCCGCTAACGTCGGCTGCAAGCCGCGCCGCGTCGAGATTGCGGACCGCTGCCTGCGTTGGGATGAGGACCTTGCCGCCGAGATGGCCGCACTTCTTTTCCGATGCGAGCTGGTCCTCGAAGTGAACGCCGGCGACGCCCGCCTCGATGTAGGCCTTCATGATCTCGAAGCAGTTGAGCGGCCCGCCGAAGCCGGCTTCCGCATCCGCGACGATTGGTGCGAACCAGTCATGCTTTGCTCCGCCTTCGCTGTGCTCGACCTGGTCGGCTCGCTGCAAGGCGCGGTTGATCCGCTTGGCAAGCTCGGGTCCGGTATTTGCCGGATAAAGCGACTGGTCAGGATACATGGAGCAGGCGGTGTTGGCGTCGGCCGCGGCCTGCCAGCCGGAGAGATAGATCGCCTTCAGGCCGGCACGGACCATCTGCATTGCCTGGTTTCCGGTGACCGCGCCGAGCGCTCGAACAGGATCGTCCTGCTGCAGCAATTCCCACAAGCGAAGGGCGCCTCGGCGGGCAAGGGTGTGCTCGATCGGGAACGAGCCGCGAAGGCGCAGCACATCCTCTGCGGTGTACGGACGCTCGATCCCGTCGAAACGGCCGGAAGGAGCGGAAACAACATCAGCGAAACTAGCCATGAAACGAATCCCCTGTGTCTCAACTATGATCTGGCCCGCAGGGAAACACGGCATCATGGTAAACGATGCACAGAAAAGGGCGAAGGTGACAGAAGTAGACTTGTGTATCCTGTAAATTCATTTACAATCTGACGATGGTTGTACAGCGCAAGCTGTTCCTGGGGGCAAGGCTAAGGAGGCTGCGGCGGGAGCGTGGCCTCAACCAGGCCGCCATGGCCGATGAGATCGGCATCTCCGCGTCCTACCTTAATCACCTCGAACGGAATCAACGGCCGGTTACCGCCGGCATCCTTTTACGCCTCGCCGAGGCCTTCGACATCGACATGAAGGCCTTCGCCTCGGACAGTGGCGATACGGCCGGTGCGGACCAGCTCGGAGAAATCTTTTCTGATCCGGTGCTCGCGGATCTCGGCATCGGCCGCTCCGAGCTCATCGAGCTTGCCGACAATGCGCCGGCCGTTTCTGAAGGCGTCGTGCGCCTCTACACGGCGCTGCGCGAGCTCCAGCGGCGGCCGCCTGATGCGGCGGAAGGCGAAGCTGCGGCGGATCCCCGCGCGCTGATCACCCCTGAAACCTGGGTCCGCGACTACATCCAGGCGCAGCGAAACCATTATCCGGAGCTGGAGGAGCGCTGCGAGACCCTGGGCGAAGCGCTCAATGACCCCCTGTCCGTCGCCGAGGCGCTGCGCCGCCGCCTTAAGGAAGCATTCGGGGTGGAAGCCCAGGTCGTCTCGCCCGAGCTGCTTGGCGATTTCAGTCAACATTACGACGCGCAGCGCCGCACCTTCATGATCTCGGCGCTGCTGCGGGCCGAAAACCGCACCTTCGGCCTCGCCTATCAGCTGGCAATGCTCGAGCTTGCGCCCTTGCTTCAGAGAATGTCCGATGACGCCCGTCCACCTGACAAGGGCACCCGCGCACTGCTCCACATGAGCTTCGCCAATTATGCGGCCGGCGCGATCATGATGCCCTACGGCCGTTTCCTCCGTGCCTCCGAGGAGCATCGCTATGCGATCGACCGCCTCTGCGGGCAGTTCGGCGCCAATGTCGAACAGGTCGCACATCGCATTACGACCCTTGGCCGGTCAGGCGCGCGCGGCGTCCCCTTCTTCATGCTTCGCGTCGACCCGGCCGGGAACATCTCGAAGCGCTATGCTGGCGAAAGTTTTCCATTTTCGCATTTTGGCGGAACTTGCCCACGCTGGCAGCTCCACGCCGCCTTCCAGACACCCGGGCAGACGATCCGCCAGCTGATCGAAACCCCCGACGGCCAGCGCTTCTTCACCATCAGCCGCACGATCGAGCGGCCGATCCGCCCGGATTTGCGCGATGATGCGCTTTTGGCGATCGGACTCGGCTGCGACGTTCGCTACGCGCCGCGAATCGCTTATGCGGACGGGCTCGATCTCGTGAACACGCCGGCGACTCCCGTCGGCCCGGCCTGCGCAATCTGTCCGCGCATGGAATGTCCGTATCGCGCGACGCCGCCGGCCGGGCGGATGCTGGCAGTTCATGAGAACCGGAAGACGATTTCGCCCTTCCCGTTCCTGCCTGGTTAGCTAGTTCGCTGCGTCGCCCGGACGCAGGTGCGCGAGCTACGGAGCGACGGGATCCCGCTCGAGCCTGGCCCGATCCCAATGTGCAAGGTCGGCAGCCGCTTCGTACGCCGACTGGAGAAAGCCGGTCAGCATGGCATCCGGGTCCGATGCGGCACGGACATCCGCATAGGGCAGGATGAATTCCTGAAAGTCTCCGCTGAATGCGCCTGCGCTCAGCTTCCTCTCGCGATAGCCGGGAGGTTCCGGGTAGGCGTAGCTGTAGAAGAAAGGCTCGGCCTCGGTCACACCTCCGGCCCAGAAGCCCGCGCTGGATAGTTCCTGATCGTACGCCTCCCGAGTGATTCGGTCGGGTAGACCCGGAACGCCGCCCGGGTGGACCGGAGCCCCTCGTCCGGAAAAGCGAGTCACGGCCAGATCGAAGCTGCCCCACCAAAAGTGCACCGGGCTCGACTTGCCCGTGAAGCTGGCGCGGAATCGTTCGAACACGGGAAGCAACGCCGCCATCGCTTCCCGGAAGCGCGCGGCGGAGTCCCGCTCATATTCGCGCGGCTTCGTGTCCTCGGCGAACGGGATCGCATCCGCGATCTCGTTGGGCCGACCATTGAAGTCCGATGGAAGATCATGGCGCTCCAAAGCGGCAACCAGCCGCTTGTGAAGGGCGGCAATACTGCCCGCGTTGAGTGGAATTTCTTCCCGTCCCTCGTCGCTGGTCCACAGTACGATCGCGTGGCGGCAGAGGTCGAGCGTGAGCGTGAACGTACGGCTCCCGCTCGCCGCGGTCGGCAAGGTCGACAGCCCTCGTGCGATCGGCTGAAGCGCAACGCTCCATCCATGGTTGGACCATGGCGCGTGCCGCACGCGGATCTTGCCCAGCATCTGGGCGGCAAGGTGGATGATCGATAGCGTTTCATGATCGCGCGCGGGATCAAGCTCGGGCCAGTCGCTCATCGAGGCCGCCTGTAGCACAGGGCTTTGCATTTTGCGCAGAGGCCCGGCTAAGGCCATGCGCCATGGCGTCAGACACTGACTTAATCGAACAAATCCGCAGCGCGCCGGACCTCGGAGCGCTCGATCAGTTGCGCGTCTCTGCTCTGGGCAAGTCCGGAAGCATTACGGCGATGCTCAAGTCGCTCGGAGCTATGGACCCGGAGACGCGCACTGCTGAGGCGCCGAAGGTCCACGCACTTCACGAGGAGATCACCTCAGCCATTGCCGTGCGCAAGGCCGTCCTCGAGGCCGTGGAACTCGACCGGAAGCTGGCAACCGAAACCATCGACCTGTCGCTTCCTTCTCGCGAGCAACCCAGCGGCACCGTTCACCCCGTGAGCCAGGTCATGGACGAGCTTGCAGAAATCTTCGCGGATCTCGGCTTTGCCGTCGCGGAAGGGCCGGAGATCGAGGACCAGTGGCATAACTTTACGGCGCTCAACATGCCGGAATTCCACCCGGCGCGCGCGATGCAGGATACCTTCTATCTGGAGCGGCGCGAGGGTGAGGACGAGGCCAGGGTCCTGCGCACCCATACCTCGCCGGTGCAGATCCGCGCGCTTGAGAAGCATGGCGCACCGATCCGCATTATTGCACCGGGGCGCGTCTATCGATCCGACAGCGACGCGACCCACACGCCCATGTTCCATCAGGTGGAAGGGCTGGTCATCGACCGGGCCATCACGCTCGGGCATCTGAAGTGGACGCTTGAGACGTTTCTGAAGGCCTTCTTCGAACGCGACGACGTCGTCCTGCGTATGCGCCCCTCCTACTTCCCGTTCACTGAGCCATCGGCCGAACTCGACGTCGGCTACACCATTCAAAACGGCAAGCGCGTGATCGGGGGAAGCGATGGCTTCATGGAGGTGCTCGGCTCCGGGATGGTGCACCCGCGCGTGATCGCGGCTGCCGGCCTCGATCCGAATGAGTGGCAAGGCTTCGCCTTCGGTTGCGGAATCGATCGCCTGGCAATGCTCAAATACGGGATGGACGACCTGCGCGCCTTTTTCGACGGCGACATACGCTGGCTCAAGCATTACGGGTTCCGGGCGCTCGACGTACCGACACTCAGCGGCGGAGTGGGCGCATGAAGTTCCCGCTGAGTTGGCTCAAGCAGCATCTCGAGACCGACGCCGATCCCGCTGCCATCGCCGATGCACTGACCGCTGTCGGCCTTGAGGTCGAAAGCATCGTCAACCCGGCCGAAGCGCTCGCACCCTTCCGCGTGGCGAAAGTTCTCACCGCGGAGAAGCATCCGCAGGCGGACAAGCTGCAGGTGCTCACGGTCGACGCGGGGACGGGTGAGGCAATCCAGGTCGTCTGTGGCGCACCCAATGCCCGAGCCGGCATGCTTGGCGTGTTCGGTGGACCCGGGACCTACGTTCCCGGTTCGGACCTAACGCTGAAAGTCGCCGCGATTCGCGGCGTCGAGAGTCGCGGTATGATGTGCTCCGTGCGCGAGCTGCAGATCGGCGAAGAGCATGACGGCATTATTGAGCTCCCGCAGGACGCACCGGTCGGAGCGGTCTTCCCTGACTATGCGGGGCTCAACGACCCGGTCTTCGATGTGAACGTCACTCCGAACCGTCCCGACTGCATGGGCGTCGATGGCATTGCGAGAGACCTGGCGGCCGTGGGAATCGGCCATCGCAAGCCGCTCAACAACCCGGTCGTCGAAGGCAGCTTCGAACCCGAGCCGAAGGTGGTCGTCGAGCCGGACTCGGGTTGCTACGTCTTCTGGCGGCGGGTGATCCGCGGGGTCCGCAACGGCCAAAGCCCGCAGTGGCTGCAGCAGCGTCTGAAGTCCGTCGGCCTTCGCCCGATTTCAGCACTGGTCGACATCACCAATTTTTTCTCGATCGATCAGGCGCGGCCTCTCCACGTCTACGACATCGCCAAGCTGACGGGTCACATCACAGCGCGGCGTGGGCACAATGGCGAGAAGTTCCTGGCGCTCAACGGCAAGGAATATGAGCCGACCCCCGAGGATTGCGTCATCGCCGACGAGAGCGGCGCGATCGGCTTCGGGGGGATCATCGGCGGCGAGAGCACCGGCGTTGACGAAAACACGACTGACGTCCTGCTCGAATGCGCCTGGTTCGACCCAGTGCGGATCGCCGGGACGGGACAGCGGCACGCCATCAGTACGGACGCTCGCTCCCGTTTCGAGCGAGGCATCGACCCGGCGAAACTGTCTACGGGTATCGAAGCCGCCACGCGGATGATCCTCGATTTTTGCGGCGGCGAGGCTTCGGAGCCGCGCATCAGCGGTGAATTTGCGAAGGACGGCTATCCGAACGTCGACAAGATCGTCTCTTACCGGCCCGCGCGGCTGGCTGCGCTTGCCGGCGTCGACCTTCCAGAAGAGGACCAGCGGGCGATCCTTGGCCGTCTAGAATTCCTGACGCTGGATCCGAACGACGCGCAAAGCTGGATCAGCGAAGATCAACGCAAGGATGCGCTTGGAAAGCTCGCGGCAGCCAAGAACGAAACGTGGTTCGTGCGCGCACCAACCTGGCGACCGGACGTGGACGGTGAAGCCGACATCGTCGAGGAGATCGCCCGCATCAACGGCTACGATAAGGTTCCGTCTACGCCCCTTCCGCGATCGCCCGGAGTGGCAAAGGCGACGGCGACCCGTTCGCAGCTGATCGAGCGTAATGTGCGCCGCACAGCTGCTGCGCGAGGGCTCGACGAGGCGGTCACGTGGAGCTTCATCTCGGAGAGCGAGGCCCGGGCACTCGGTGGAGTCGCCTGGCCGCTGGCCAATCCGATCAGCGAGGACATGAAGGTGATGCGGCCCTCGCTTCTGCCAGGGCTTATCGCGGCGGCACGCCGGAATCTTGCCCGCGGCGCAACGTCCGCGCGGCTGTTCGAGCTTGGTCGCCGCTACCTCTCCGAAGAGGAACGTCCGACCGCCACCGTCCTGCTTGCTGGCGAGAAGCAAGCCCGCACCTGGCAGGACGGCAAAGCACGGAGTTTCGAGGCGCTGGATGCGAAAGCCGAGGCATTGGCTCTGCTCGAGGCGGCCGGAGCACCCGTGAGCAACCTGCAGCTTTTTCCCGACGCCGGTCCCGCGTGGCATCCCGGTCGCTCAGGAACTCTCCGTCTGGGGCCCAAGACCATCCTCGCAGCGTTCGGCGAGATTCATCCGCGTCTGGCGAATGAATTGGATGCCCCGGAGCGTGCGGTTGCTGCGGAAATCTACCTCGATGCCATTCCGGCACCGCGTTCGAGCGGACACGCCCGAGCCCATTACACGCCGCCGGCGCTTCAGCCGGTCACGCGGGACTTCGCCTTCATCGTTCCTACCGATCTGCCAGCGGAAAATCTCGTTCGTGCTATCCGCAGCTCTGACAAGCAGTGGATCACCGAAGCTCGCCTGTTCGACAGGTTCGAAACGCCGGAGGGACTGAGTCTTGCCGTCGAGGTCACGCTCCAGCCCTCCGAGAAGAGCTTCACCGATGTCGAGCTTGCGGAGATTTCCAAGCGGGTCGTCGCCGCAGCGGAGAAGCTAGGCGCTCGACTTCGGAGTTGATTCGAGGGCGTTGATCGCGGCGTGGACCCGCGCTTCTACCTCTTCGCGCTTCAATCCGGGCGGAATTGACTCCCCGATGAGGAAATGCACGGCCCCTTTCCCTCTCGGGAGGTTCGGTCCCCAAAGCCGTCCGCTGTCCACTGCCACTGGCACGACCGGCAAGCCAAGCGCTCTGTACAGCCCCGCGAACCCCGATTGGAGGGGAGGCGTTTCGCCCGGCTTCACGCGAGTACCCTCCGGATAGATGATGATCGGTCGGCCGGAATCGATCGCTTCTTTGCCGCGAGCGACCATCTCCCGAAGCGCCTTCGCACCCGCCTTCCGATCTACCGGGATGACGCCATAACGCCGTGTCGCCCAGCCGAACCCAGGAATGACGGACAGTTCGCGTTTAAGCACGATCACCGGAGTTCTCGCGAGCCGCACCATCTCCAGCGTCTCAAACATCGATTGGTGCTTCACGGCGATCAGCGAAGCGCCGGACGGGATGCTTCCCTGGGCCTCCAGCCGCGTTCCCAGCAACCGTGCAAGCTTGTGATGGCAGCCGGTCCAGGCGTGGACGACCGAACGCAGCGGCTTCGATCCAACCAGGCTCGCGGCCATGCAAGCAAGCACGTACAAAAACGTCGCTGGGTAAAAGACCAGAGCGTAAGCGATCCCGCGGATCACAGGTCGGTCCAGACCGCGAGTCGCCGCAATAGATATTTATTATATTCGGCGAAGAGCGTGGCGAATCCCGGTTCGGTTGTAACCGCGTCAGGCACCAGATCATATTTGTGATCGAGAACGCGCTCGAACTCGTAGCGCGCACGGCGCATGTGCCAGTCGCTCGTGATCAGGCGAACCGATTTGTATCGGTGCTTCGCCAGCCAGCGCTGCGCTTCCTCTGCGTTAGACCGCGTATCGACGGACTCGCTTCCAAGATCGACGCAGCAGCGGATCAGACGTGCTTTGCCGCCGAGCCGCTCGACCAGATCCTTCTTCGTCACGAGGGGATCTGCGCCGGCGATGAAGACGCGCTTGGTGAAACCGTCGGCCAGCACCTCCATCGCCTGTTCGATCCGGCCTGCTCCGCCCGTGATGACGATCGTCGCATCCGTCCTCTGGTCAGCATTGGCCGGTCGCCCGAGCGTCACTCCGAAAAGAATGAAACCGAGAGCGTAGAGAAGGACGAGAAAGGACAGGAAACGCGCGATCATGGGGCCTTGCGCAATGCACTGAGCACGGCGGCGCGCGCAACAAGCGTAGCAAGCAATGAAACCGCCAAGGGCATCATCGCCAGCAGGATCAAATCACTTCTCCGAAGCGGTACGGTTCCCGCGACGTCTCTTGCGAGGGCGGACCCACCTCCGCCGACCACGAGGAGCGCGATTGCGGCAATTGCTGCGCCGGCAATTGCTCCCACGAGAGCGTCCAGCGCGATCTTGCGCTGGAAGAGTCGCGCGATCTGACCGTCGGTCGCTCCGATTCCATGCATGATGTCGATCGTGGAACGATAGTTGTCCAACGCGCTGCGGGTGGCGAGAACGACTGCGGCGGAAGTGGCTGCGGCCATGAGAATGACGAGCGATGCAGCCAGCCATCGGAGGGCTCGAAGCGAACCGAGCAACGGTTGGACCGTTGCCTTCTCGGCAATGAAACGGGAGCCAGGTTCAGCGTGCTGAAGCAACGCGCCCGTCGCGTCTGCGTTGGCGCCTTGAGCCAATTCGATATGGATGATTGCCGGAACCGGCAGATCCTCGCCAAGACCGCCGGGACCGATCCAGCGCTCCAGCGTCCGGCGCATTTGCTCTTCTGGCACGGCTTGCACGTCGGTCACGCCCCGTACGGACCTTGCCACCGCTACAGCGCGTTCGACCTTGCCTGAACGACTGTCAGAAAGCTGCAGGATATATTTGTGCTCGACGGCAGAGCCGACAACGCCCGCCGCATTGGCTAGCGCCAGACCGGCGGCAGCGACGATCATCATCACAAAAGTCATGATCGCGATCACGTAGGGCGTGGGCCCGCGAAACGTTCCGCCCGGAAGGAGCCGGCTCTCGGCCTCGGAGGCAGCAAAGAAGGTCGGGCTCATCCTGCGCGTACCGGCTCTGCCGGGGGATTGCGCAGGGCGCCCGTCGGATCTCCCAGGGTCCCTTTCTCGAGGCGCATGAGCCGCGCGCCCGGAGTGCTCGTGATCAGACCGATGTCGTGCGTTGCAACGACGATGGTCGTGCCGAGCCGATTGAGTGCCGTGAACAGATGCAAAAGGCGTGCAGCCATGTCCGAATCCACGTTGCCCGTGGGTTCGTCCGCCACGAGAAGCTCAGGCTGGCTTACGACAGCTCGAGCGATCGCAACGCGCTGCTGCTCTCCGCCCGAGAGGGTCGGCGGCGGGGCACTTGCGCGATCCGCGAGCCCGACCCAGGCAAGCATTTCCCGCACGGGACCTTCGACCTCCGCATCGCTCTTGCCCGCGATGCGCAAGGGCAAAGCCACGTTATCGAACGCCGAGAGATGCCGTATGAGCCGGAAATCCTGGAAGACCACGCCGATCCGGCGACGGTAGTCGGGCAGCACATCACGCGAGGCGTCGCTGATGTCTTGCCCGAACAGCTGGATGCGGCCGCGCGTTGGCCGGCGCGCCAAGTAGAGGAGCTGCAGCAACGAGGTCTTGCCGGCCCCGGACGGCCCGGTGAGAAAATAGAAGCCGCCCTTGGCCAGCCGGAAATCGAGGTCGCGCAAAACCTCGGCCCCAGTGCCGTAACGCAAACCCACGCTATCGAACTTGACGATTGCAGACAGAAGCCCGCCCCTCCCATCTGCTAAGGCTTGTTGCACGCGGCCGCCGCCTTGCCAATGGGCGCGCATTCCTGTTTATCCTGCGCAAACGCCGGAAGGGAGACCGAAAAGCAGGATGGTTGGCGAATGATCCTCACCTGCCCTTCCTGCGGCACCCAATATGTCGTGAAGGATGGCGCCATCCCGCCCGCGGGACGGCAGGTGCGCTGTAAGGCGTGCGGGCACAGCTGGCGCGAGATTCCCGAAGCTGCTTCGGCTGATGAGCAGACGGAGGTGCCGTACGAGGCTCCTGTCCCCCAAGACCCAGCACCGGAACAGGCCGTGGCGGAAGCGGGCTATTCTGAAGCCGGAGCGCCCGAGGAGGCCGCGGAAGAGTTCGCTGAGCAATCCGAATATGAGGGCTATGCCGAGCCGCTTCCGGACCAACCGCTTTCGGCCGAGTCCGCGGAGGATGAAGCGCTTGTCGAAGCTCCGGCGCCTCCGCCGATCCCGCCAGAGTCAGAGGTGACCGGACTTGCCGAGGCAGCGCCGTCCGGCCGGATGGAGTGGAGTGAGAACGACGACTTCAGCCCGTTCGCAAAGCGGGACTCCGTGGGAGCAAAGCCGCGCAGCCGAATTCTCCTGATTTCCCTTTTGGTCCTGATCATCGCCGCGATCGTCGCAGGGCTGTGGTTCTTCGCTCCTCCGGAATGGCGCCAGCGACTTGGACTGACCGCCGCAGGGGATACGCCACTTCAGCTGATGATGACGCACAGCGATCGGACGCAGCTCGCGAGCGGCAACGAATTCCTGAACATCAGCGGACGAATCATCAATCCAACGGATCGGCAGCAGAAAGTCCCGCCGATCCATGCCCAGCTGCACGATTCGGCCGGCAAGGTTGTCTATAGCTGGACGATCCCGCCGCCGGCGCGAACCATTGCTCCTGGCGCCAGCACGAGCTTCAACAGTGCGGAGCTGAATATCCCGCCGACGGCTGAGGAGCTCACCGTCACTCTCGGCGAGCCGAAAGCCTAGCTTCTAATAGAATTCGATCAAGGTCGCGCTGCGAGCCGTCCCGTCTGGCTCCCGGATGATCGACGTCCGCTTCACGCTTTCTTCCGTCGCGTTCAGGCGATCCGAACGAATCTCCGCAGCCCGTACGATCCTTACCGTCGCTATCGCCGGCAAAGGCGCAGCCGCCTGAGGGCGCACGTCCGCGCCCAGTTGGGAAACTGCTGCAGCAAGAAGCGCGACGAGCATGACGCAATGCTAAACGCGCGGGAGTCAAAAGGTAAACAGCTTCTTAAGGATTGTGCCACACGGAGACTCGGTCGAGGGCGTTGCACGGTCCGAACGGCTTTGCTAGAGGCGCGCGCCTGCCAAGGAGTTGCGGCGTCCTGCTGCCTCCTATCTTCATGACGTGCGGTCGTGGCGGAACTGGTAGACGCGCAGCGTTGAGGTCGCTGTGGCCGAAAGGCCGTGGAAGTTCGAGTCTTCTCGACCGCACCAG
>Ga0105248_10002072_pt1 | contig 22185 bp, 17 predicted proteins | sample KBSS34metaG_FD_81524 | JGI IMG/M metagenome (GOLD analysis project Ga0105248, IMG submission 81524) | Switchgrass rhizosphere microbial communities from Kellogg Biological Station, Michigan, USA - KBS S3-4 metaG | ecosystem: Host-associated > Plants > Roots > Rhizosphere > Soil | place...
GGCCTTGAGACCACTGAGTACCTGCACGAATCCGGGCACGCGCACCCCGGTCTTGATCTCGTTGCGCTTGGCCTTGCCCGCGACGATCGTGTACACGAAGCGCACGTCGCCGTCCTGCATCAGCGCCTGCTCCGGCACCAGCACCGCATCGACGTTGCCGCCGCCGGTCACCAGTTGCACCGTCACGAATTGGCCCGGATGCAAACGACCACCCGGATTGGCGATCTGCGCGCGCAGTTTCGCGCTGCGCGTCACCGGATCCACGACAGGATCGATCGCCACGACCTCGCCGGTGAACGGCTCGTTCGGGAACGAATCGACGTTCACGTTGATCTTCTGCCCGTTGCGTATCTGCGACAGCGCGCTTTCCGGCGCCGCGAAATCGACCTCGATCGGATCCAGCCGCACGAGCTTCACCAGGTCCTGGCCGACATTCACGAAATCGCCCACGCTGACCTCGCGCAGGCCGACCTGTCCCGGAAACGGCGCGCTCAAGGTCATCTTCGTCAGCATCGCGCGCGCGGAAGCGGCCCGCGCTTCGTCGACGCGCAATTGCGCGCTCGCCTTGTCGTAGTCGGACTGGGCGATGAGTTTTTGCGCGACGAGCTTATGCGCGCGCTCGGCTGCCATGCGGCTGTTCTGCAAATTGGCCATGGCTTCGTTGAGGCTGGCCTCGCCCAGGCTCGCATCGAGGGTGAACAGCGGATCGCCCGCCGCGACCTTGCCGCCTTCGGTGAAATGGATCCGGCTGATGCGGCCAGCGACTTCAGGGCGCACCACGACGGACTCGTCCGCGCGCAGGCTGCCCACGGTTTCGATCCCCGCCGCCAGCGGCTGCGCCTTGAGCGTGTACGCCTCGACCGGCATCGGCGGCATGCCTCCACCTGGCGGGCCGCCATGGCCTCCACCGGCCGCCGCCGGGCCGCCGCCCTGCTTGCTGCAGGCGATCGCGCCGCCGAGGGCGAGCAGGATCAACAATGGAATGGTGGCAATACGGCGCATGGTGCGTCCTCGATGTTGCGATCGGCGCGCGATGCGATCTGCAGGCAGCCGATCCATGGCGATGCATGAATGACAATGCGATTGCTGTACTGCGAAGTCTAACTTATCCGCTGGGACGACTACCCTGCTGGAAGTCACCACCAAATGCGAGCCAATGCTCGCAATGGGTGCTCATCATCCGGCCCCCGTGCACAGCCCTCGGGCGTTCTTCAGGCCGCGAGCCATGGCTCGCAAACGGCCTTCATCACCCCTGACGGAAGTCAGCCACGCGCGCGGCTTCGGCGAGCGCGATGGAATGCACTGTTGCATCCGTGCCGTGGGGTAACAGGCCAAGGCGCGGTGCATCGATCACGCGGTCGAGGATCGCGATGGTTTCCTCGCTGCGATGGAATTGTGCATCGATCGCGTTGCCGACCCAGCCGAGCAGGGTCAATCCATCGGCGCGGATCGCAGCAGCCGTCAATCGCGCGTGGTTGATGCAGCCCAGCCGCAGCCCGACCACGAGGAATACTGGCAATCCGAGTGCGCGTGCGAGCTCGGCCTGGTCCAGCCTGTCCGATAGGGGCGAAGCCCAGCCACCGACGCCTTCGACCACGACGGCATCCGACGAAGCAGAGAGCGCATCGAAGGCGACGCGCAACGGATCGAGCTCCACCACGATGCCGACATCGCGCGCCGCAAGTTCCGGCGCGGTCGGATCGGGCAATGCATACGGATTCACCGATGCGTAATCGGGTTGCGGATCGCTCGCCGCAAGCAAGCGCAACGCGTCGTCGTTGCGCCAGCCGCCGGACGTGCGTTCGCAACCGCTCGAGACCGGCTTCATGCCGACCGCACGCAGCCCGCGTGCGCGCAATGCATGCAACAGCGCGCAGGACACCGTGGTCTTGCCGATGCCGGTGTCGGTGCCGGTAACGTAGACGCCGCCGGTCATGCGCTTCTATCTGCGAGCAGCCGGCTGCGCATGCGGCGTCCGTACCATGCCGGCACCGGGCCATTGAGGAACATCAGCGCATAGACCATGCCCGGAGCACCCTGCATCCATGGAGGGCTCCACTCCGGAAGGATGCACGCGACGATGAGCGAGACCGTGGCCACCCCCGCCATCACCCACCCCCTTGCGATGCTCTCGTACGTCGCGACGCATTCGTCGAGCGACAGGCCCATCGCATGGCGCTGACGCCACGCCTGCAGGTACAGCAGACTCAGCACGATCGACATGGTCCCGAACACCACGCCATAGATGACGAACATCGTGCGCAGATCGCCCATCGAGTGCACGTTGACGCCACTCGACAGCCACCCACCGGTAATCCAGCCGAAGAAGCTCCCGAACATGTACTTGAGCGGATAGATGTAGACCATCACCAGGAACACGAGGACCAGGCTCAGCACGATGCTGCCGCGGTCGTCGAGTCCATAGCGCCGGCTCCAGGTCATGTGTTCGTACCAGAACAGGGCGATCTGGGCGAAGCAGGCCGCGAAGGCCGGCGTGCCCTTGAACGCCTCGAGCAGCTTGGGGATGCTGTCGGGAATCACGCCGACCGAAATCACCAGCATCGTCAACGAGAACGCGAAAGCCGCGTCGACGAATGCCTCGATGCGGGTGACCTCGCCGCCGCGTTCGCGGAAGCCGTCCGGGCGCAGCTTCACCGTCTCGTTCATGCCGAAAGCTTAGCAGCAGCACGCTGCAAGCCCGAAAGCCACAAGAGTCGCATCGCCAGATGTCGGACGGGCCGCGCTGCTAGAATGCGGCATGCACGAAGTCCGCGAGCTTGAGGGAAGCAAAACCGAGCAGTACGCCGAGCTTGCCCAGCAGGCGCGCGGCCTGTTGTCGGGCGAACGCGACCGCATTGCAAACGCGGCGAACCTCAGTGCGCTGGTCTATCACGCGCTGCCGTCGCTGAACTGGGTCGGCTTTTATTTCCATGATGGCACCGAGCTCGTCGTCGGCCCGTTCCAGGGCAAACCGGCTTGCGTGCGTATCGCGCTGGGTCGCGGGGTGTGCGGTACCGCCGCCGTCACGCGGCAGACGCAACGCATCGCCGATGTCGATGCCTTTCCCGACCACATTCCCTGCGATGGCGCTTCGCGTTCGGAACTCGTGGTGCCGCTTTTCCGCGGCGATGAGCTGATCGGCGTCTTCGATCTCGACAGCCCGGAAACCGATCGCTTCGATGCGGACGACCAGCGCGGCCTCGAAGAAATCGCGCGCATCTGGCTGGAGGCAAGCGCATGAGCGACCCCGAGAAGCTGATCAACATCGGTCCGAAGTCGTCGGCATGGCTGCGCCAGGTCGGCATCCGTTCGCGCGAACAACTCGTCAGCGCCGGCGCGATCGGCGCCTTCATCAAGATCAAGCGCGCGGGATTCAGGCCCGGGTTGAACCTGCTGTACGCGCTCGAAGGCGCGATCCTCGAATGCCATTGGCGCGACCTGCCGGAAGGCCGTCGCGGCGCCTTGCTGCTCGAAGCCGAAGCCGCAAGCATCGGCCTGCCGCCCGCGCGTGGCAAGGCGATGCCGCCGGCCGAACCGGTGCGCATGATCTACGCCGCGCACGGACGTGCCAGTGCCGCGGGCGCAGGATGCGCAGGAGCGGCGGAAGACGAAGACCCGCGAGCGGGCAACGACCCAGCGCTCGATGCGCACCGCGACGAGGATTGATCGCGCCCTTCGCGTGAACTGATTGTCGCGAGAAAAAGGGATTGCTTTCTTCGCCGAAGGGGCGACGTTGCGAACTACTGGACCGTAAACGGAACGGTGCGCAACAACTTGCCGTTGATCGACAACTCGACCTGGTAGCGGCCCTTGGGCCAGCCATCGGGTTTGCTCAGGCTGAAGACCGTGTCGGTCTGGCCGGCGGTGGCGATGACCTGGCTGTATTCGGTCAAGGTCTTGCCGGTCGGATCAAGCCATCGCGACGACAACGTGTACTTGTTCGCGGTGCCCTTGGTGCGGATCGACACGAATACGCCGTCCGAGGACTTGAATCGGTCGGTCGTGATGCCGGTCAGGCGCTTGCCGTCGCTGTTGTCGGAGAGCTGCACTTCGAGGATGCGGGTATCCACGGGTGTCGTGTCCGCAACGGGAGGTGGAGCATCGTCGAGTCGATGTATGCGGTCGAGATCCGGACGCGCAGGCGAAGCCGGGGCGCGCCGCGTTTCGACGGAAGCTGACGCTTCATCCGTTGCTGAGGACGCAGCGGTTTTCGACGTGTCCGCTGCGGGATGTCGGTCCTCGCACGAGGACAGCAGCAGCACGAGCACGATGCAAGCAAACGAGATCCGGAAAGGCGCAGGTACGGTGATCACGGTCGTGGCGGTCACGTGCTATGGCGTGGCGTCGTTTTCGCCCGCGTCGCCGCAGTCCACGATCGTCGCCGTCGTGAATCCGCTGACGACATTGGCGCGGACGCGAGCCGTAGCATACGGAGGATTGAGGCCACCGCACTCGATGCCTTCTCCAGGATGGCCGTCTCCGACCACCTGGTTGTCGCGAATGACCAGCAACGCCGATGCATAGTCGACGATGCCCTTGGCGTTGCCCGTGCCGTTGGGCGCCAGGCCACGAACGGTATTGCCCGTGATGGTGCCCTGGACGTCATTCTGGGTCGCTATGGCGCGCACGCTGGCGTTGGTCCCGGTGGCGACGGCGATGCCGGAGACCGTGTTGTCGAGGATGTCGTTCCCTCCGTCGAACACGAGGATGCCGTATGCCGAGTAGGGAACGGCGGCGGACGTGGAGGCTCCGTCATGGGTGATGACGTTGTGGCGGATCATCGAGTTGCCGCCTTCCACCTTGATCCCGACCAGGAGATTTCCGTCGAGATGGTTGTCCTCGACCAGATGGCGGCCGCCGGTGCCCTCGGCATGGATGCCGCGATAGAACCCGCGAACCGTGCAGTGGCGCACCGTCATCCGGCTCCGGTTGAGCGCGTGGATGCCGAGCGCGGCGCTACCAGTTCCGGCCGCGAGCCCGTCCAGCGTGAAGTCGTTGCAATCGATCGTGACGTTGTCGGAGGCGACGCTGATCGCGTCGCCGCTCGTGATCGACGTCGACACGTCCTGCTTGAGGCACCACGTTCCCGGCGTGCTGATCACCGTCGGCACCGAGGTGATGAAGCCGGTGCAGTTGTCGTAACCGCTGGCGGCGTGGGCCGGCTTCGAGCACAGCGGCAAGGCGAGCAGGCCGAGCAGGACGATGGAAGAAATGCGCATGGAGGAATCCTGGGAAGTCGTTTGAACAGCAAACACGAATGGACGTTGCGATCAGGGCCTGAGGTCGTTCTCGCCTGCATCCCCGCAGAAATCGTTCGGGAACTGAAAACCGCTGATCACGTTGTCGCGCACGCGGACCTGCAGATCGTCGCCATTGACCGTGGTGCAAAACACCCCGTAGCCGCGGTCCAAGTGGCCGATGAGCTGGTTGTGGCGTATGTCCATGCGCGTCGCATCGAACACGTAGATGCCGCGGGGGGTTCCGGTACCGTCGGACAACATGCCTTCAACGCGATTGCCGACGATGCTGCCGCCCACGTTGAGGTCCAGGTTGAGGCCGTACACGTTTGTATTGGTGCCAGTGGCCGCTACCAGTCCGACGATCGTGTTGTCGATGATGTCCACCGTTCCGGTCGCAGAAATACCGTACGCATAACCCGTCGGCCCGCCGCCGGTATCGGTGACCAGGTTGTGCCGGATGACCGAGCCATCGCCATTGACGCGCAATCCCTGGAAGACGTTCTGGTCGAAATGGTTGTCCTCGACGAGGTGGCGGCCGCCGGTTCCCTCGAAGAACAGGCCGCGGTAGAACCCGCGGATATTGCAGTGCCGGGTCTTCAGGTTGCTCTGATTCAGCGCATGGACGCCGAAAGCCGTGGTCGCCAGTCCGCCCGCCAGGCCATCGAGCCGGAAGTCGTTGCAGTCAAGGACCACGTTGTCGGAGGCGATCGTGATCGCATCGCCGCTGGTGATCGCTGTGGTGACATCCTGCTTGAGGCACCAGGTGCCCGGGGTGCTGATCACGGTCGGCACCGAGGTGATGAAGCCGGTGCAGTTGTCGTAGCTGCGCGCGGCGTGGGCTGGTTTGGCCCAGGCCAGCATCGCCAGGAGTAGGAGCAGTGCGATCGATTGGACGCGCATGGTGGTTCCAGTGGGAAGCGGTGTCTGCAACAGCAACTGAAGAAAATCGGCGGCGAGGTTACGGGGTGATGTCGTTCTCGCCCGCATCGCCGCATTTGCTCAGCGCGACGGCGAAGCCATCGATGATGTTGTCCTTCGCGCGGCCATTGGAATTCGTGCAGCTCAGCGCGGTGCTGCCGATGCTGGCATCGCCGAACAGGTTGTTGTTGCGCATCGCGACGCGCTGGGAGGTGGTGTTGTAGATGCCATAGATCTTGCCGGAGCCGTCCTTCGCGAGGCCGCGCACGCGGTTGTCGTCGATGGTGCCGTTGGGATTGTTCGAGGTGTAGATGCCGTACGCACTGCCGTTGCTGGTGGCGCGGGCGGTAACGCCGGCGACGGTGTTATCGGAGATGGTCACCGAGTCCGTGCCGTAGATGCCCGTCGCGTTGTTGACCGTGGTCGAGCCGCCGGTGTTGAACACGCGGTTGCGTCGGATCACCGAACCGTCGCCATCGACGCGGATGCCGGTCGAGGTATTGGCGTTGAAGCTGTTGTCCTCGACGATGTGGCCGCCGCCGCCGCCCGTGGACTGGAAATGCAGCCCGTAACGGAAGCCCTGCACGTTGCAGTGGCGCACGGTGATGTTGAGGTGGTTGTTGGTAGAGATGCCGATGCTCGTGTCGCCCGCTCCACCGGCGCCGGAGATCGTGAAGTCGTTGCAATCCAGGGTGACGTTGTCGGAGGCGATGTTGATCGCCTTCGCGGACGTCGAGGCGGTGGCGAGATCCTGCTTGACGCACCACACCCCGGGCGTGCTGATCGTCTTGGGAACGGATGCGACGACGCCGTTGCAGTTGGCATAGCTCTCGGCCGCGTGCGCGGACTTCGGGAAAGCGAGCAATGCGATGGAGCCGAGCAGGATGGCCGAGAGGATGCGCATGAAGGGATTTCCGGTTCGGAAGGAAAGTGATCGAGGGTGCGAAGGTGGTCGAAGGGAAACCATCGACCTGCTGCAGCGGCGCGGAAGGCCGGGTGGAGCGCCTTCCATTTGCGCGGCAATTCTAACAGACCGCCCAGGTTTCCTGCACCCTCGGGCGGCCGTCGTGCCTATCGCTGCCGCTGATTCTTGCTGGGGATAGCGTCCAAGCCGTCAAGCGAGTGCAGGGGCGCAAGACGCTACCCCGGCCGCACTACCGCGTAGTCGCGCGCCTGCTCGTTCCACTCCGGCGCATTCGCGATCGCCGGCAATACTTCCACGACGGAATCCACGACAGCCCACATCGCCTCGTGGCCGGGATTCATCAGGCGCTCGTCGATCACCTGCCGCTGCATGAATTCGGCCCATGGCGTCCAGTAGCCGCGCGTGTTCAACAGCACGATCGGCTTGTGGTAGATGCCGAGCCGCTTGAGGGTGATCGCCTCGAACAATTCCTCGAGCGTGCCGCAGCCTCCGGGCAGTGCGATCACCGCATCGCTGTCGGTCAACAGCTGGTGCTTGCGTTCGCGCATGTCCTCGACGAGTTTCAGCGCGGACAGGTGCTGGTGCGCCCATTCGAGCTCGACCATGAAGCGCGGGATGATCCCGATCACCTCGCCGCCCGCACTCAACGCACCATCGGCCAGCGCACCCATCGAGCCGACCGCGCCACCGCCGTAGACCAATGTATGCCCCGCGCGCGCAAGCGTTTCGCCGAGCAGGCGCGCGTCGGCGTGGTACTGCGGATCGCAATGCTGGCTGGAGGCGGCGTAGATGCAGATGCGCATCGAACTCATCTTCGGTGGTTACGAACTCGTTGTTCAGCGACGCTGCAGATTCTTCGGAATATGGTCTGGTCGCGGACCAAGGCTACCGCGGAGTGCCGCGTCACGCCATTGACGTTCCGCAAACGAAGCCGCGTTCGGCGGCGCGCCTGCGGTTTGTGGTAAATATCTGGAGAACGCGATTTCCAGCAAGGCGACATCGATGGAGTTGAGCGGCAGGAACGCCACCCCTACCGCCATCGCGACCCAGCAACTTGAACTGCTGGGCCGGATGGCCCGCGCGACCACGGCGCGGGAAATCGCCGCGTTGATCGTGCGCTGGGCGCAGTCCCAACCCGCCTGCAGATCGGCGACCGTGGCATGGGGCCTGGACGACGGTTCGAATCCAGAGAGCGAGCCTTTGCTGCCGCTAGGCCAACCCGACCTGGCACTGGCGCGCGCCGCCGCCAGGCAGGCCTCGCCGGTGTTTTCGATCGATGGCCACCGGCTTGCGATCGCCTTGTTGCCGGCACGCATAGCTGTCCTTGTGCTGACGATCGATGCAAGAACCGCCGGCCGGTTGTTCCTCGATGCGAACGCATCGATGTTGCAACTCGTTGGATACCACCTGGGTCGTGCGCTGAAACTGGCCGACCTGGAAATTTCGGTCGAACGCCTCGAACGCGCCGAGCGCCTGCAACACGCGCTGTTTGCGATTTCCGACCTGGCGAGTTCCGATCGCGACATGCCCGAGGTGCTGCGCGGCATCCACGCTATCGTCGGCACGCTGATGTATGCCGAGAATTTCTTCATCGTGTTGCACGATGCCGAGCGCGACACGATGCGGTTCCTGTATTTCGTCGATGTCGAGGACAAGGAGCCGGACGATCCCGATCTCGAGATCCCGATGCGTTCGCGGCAGCGCTCGCTCACCTGGTACCTGATCCGCGACGGCAAGCCGTTGATGGGCAACACCGAACAACTGCGCAGCCAGGTCTCCGGACCCCTGACCATCGTCGGACCAGACAGCCAGGACTGGCTCGGCGTGCCGATGCTGCGCGACGGTCGCGCGCACGGTGCCGTCGTGGTGCAGAGCTACCAGGAAGGAATCGGTTTCTCGGCCGATGACCGCACGCTGCTGGAATTCGTCAGCAGCCATATCCTGACCGCGCTGGAGCGCAAGCAGGGCAAGGAAGACCTCGAACGGCGCGTGCGCGCGCGCACGACCGAATTGCAGCGCGCCGAGCGCCTGCAGAGGGCATTGTTCGAAATCGCCGAGCTCGCCACGGTCGATGTCGATGAGACCGAGTTCTACCGGCGCGTGCACGCGGTCGTCGGCGCGTTGATCAACGCCGAGAATTTCTATATCGGGCTGATCTCCGAGGATCGCAGCTCGCTGGAGTTCCCTTACGCGGTCGACGCCAGCGGCGGTGGCTACGAAACGCGTCCGCTCGGGCGAGGCGCGAGCGAGTACGTTCTCAGGCACGGCGAGAGGATCCTGCGGACCGAAGATATCCTCGCGCTCGCCGAGCGCGGTGAGATCGACATCGTCGGCCCGATTGCGGCGTGGTGGCTGGGCGTTCCCTTGCTGGTCGGCGACGAGGTGATCGGCCTCGTCGTGGTGCAGAGCTATTCCGACGCGGTCATGTACGGGCTGCCCGAACTCGAACTGCTGAGCTTCGTCGCATCGCAGATCGCCAACAGCCTGACCCGCCGCCGTTCCGCGGAAACATTGCAACAGGCGCATGCGCAACTCGAACAACGCGTGCACGAGCGCACCATGGAATTGGCACGCAGCAACACCGCGCTGCAGCAGAGCGAGGAGTTCCTGACCGTGCTGCTGGAAAACCTCTCCGATGGCATCGTCGCCTGCGACGAACACGGAACCCTCACCCTGTTCAACAGCGCCACCCGCGAATTCCACGGCCTGCCAGAACAGCCGTTGTCGCCGGATCGATGGAGCGAGCACTACGACCTCTTCCTCGCCGACGGCAAGACGCCGATGTCGATGGAACAGATACCGCTGTTCCGGGCGTTCAAGGGCGAGGCCGTTCGCAACGTGGAAATCGTGGTCGCCCCGAAGGACCGGCCACAGCGCGTCCTGGTATGCAATGGCCAGCCACTGATGTCGGCATCGGGAGAAAAGCTCGGCGCCGTGGTCGCCCTGCACGACATCACCGAACGCAAGCAGGCCGAACAGCGACTGCAACAGCTCGCCCATTTCGATCCGCTGACCGCGTTGCCGAACCGCACCCTGTTCTACGAAACGCTGCGCAGCGCGCTTGCCCAGGCTGCCGAACAGGGCTGCATCGTCTCGGTGCTGTTCCTGGACATCGATCATTTCAAGAACGTCAACGACACGATGGGGCACGCCTGCGGCGACGAATTGCTGCGCCAGGTCGGCCACCGGCTGGTGCACAGCCTGCGCCTGCGCGACACCGTCGGTCGGCTTGGCGGGGACGAATTCGCAATCATCCTCATGAGTCCTGACAACCCGGAGAGCGGGGCGCTCGTCGCCAACAAGCTGCGCGATGCATTGCGCCAGCCGTTCGACCTTGGGGGCCGCGAGGTAACGGTCACGGCGAGCATCGGGATCACCGTGTTCCCGACCGATTCCACCGACTCGGAAGTCCTGATCAAGTACGCCGACACCGCGATGTATGCAGCCAAGGAAGCCGGTCGCGACGCATTCCGTTTCTACACCGCGGCAATGAATGCGACCGTGGTGCGACGGCTCGACCTCGACAACGCGCTGCGCAAGGCGCTCGAGCGCGACGAATTCGTATTGCATTACCAGCCGAAGATCGACCTCGCCCATGGACGCTGGACCGGGGTCGAGGCATTGATCCGCTGGAACCGCCCGGGACACGGCATGGTGCCGCCGGGAGATTTCATCCCGTTGCTCGAGGAAACCGGCTTGATCGAGTCGGTCGGGATCTGGGTGATCCAGGCCGCCTGCAAGCAAATCGCCGCTTGGATCGACGCGGGCATCGGGCCGGTTCCGATTGCGGTGAATGTATCGGTCAAGCAATTGCTGCATGGGCGCATGGAGGCCGAAGGCACACGCGCCGGGGATATCGCGGCGCTTGTCGAAGCTCCCGCATTGGAGCCGGCGATCGAGCGCGCATTGCGCGAACACAGCATCGCGACCAACCTGCTCGAAATCGAGTTGACCGAAAGCGCCTTGATGTTGCACGCGGCGAAGACGGTCGCCTTGTTGCAGCGGTTGAAATCGCTGGGCGTGCAGATATCGATCGACGATTTCGGTACCGGCTATTCCTCGCTGGCCTACCTCAAGCGCTTCCCGATCAACACGGTGAAGATCGACCAAACCTTTGTCCGCGACATCACCACCGACCCCGACGATGCGGCGATCACGCTCGCGATCATCAGCCTAGCCCACAGCCTCAAGCTCAAGGTCGTCGCCGAGGGCGTCGAGACGCGCGAGCAGCTGGACTTCCTTCGCGCCCACGGCTGCGACCAGGCGCAGGGCTACCTGCTGGCGAGGCCGATGTCGGCCGAAGCGGTCACCGCGCTGTTCGGTGCGTCGCGTTCCTGGCTGGGCGGTATCGAAAGCGCCAATTAGTGCGGCACCTATTCCACCGTCACGGACTTCGCCAGGTTCCGCGGCTGGTCCACGTCGGTCCCGCGCTGCACGGCGACGTGGTACGAAAGCAGTTGCAGCGGAATCGTCGAGACCACCGGCGCGGCGATCTCGCCGCATTCGGGCATCACTAGGGTGTGGCCGAGGTCGGCGTGCACGTGCACGCCCGCATCGACGAACAGGTACAGCTCGCCGCCGCGCGCGCGTACTTCCTCCATGTTCGACATCAGCTTGTCGACGAGGTGGTCGTTCGGTGCGATCGCGATCACCGGCATGTCGGCATCGACCAACGCGAGCGGGCCGTGCTTGAGTTCGCCGGCCGCGTAGGCCTCGGCGTGGATGTAGGAGATTTCCTTGAGCTTGAGCGCGCCTTCCATCGCGACCGGCCAATGGGTGCCGCGGCCGAGGAACAACGCGTGCTGCTTGCCGACGAAGCGATCGCCAAGCGCGCGGATCTGCGGGTCGAGCTTCAGGGTATCCGCGACGAGTCCTGGCAATTGCTCGAGCTGGCGCACGCCGTCGAGGTAGCGCACGTCATCCAGGCCTTTCGCGCGCGCGAGTTCGAGCGCGAACAACGCGAGCGCGACGAGCTGGGTGGTGAAGGCCTTGGTCGAGGCGACGCCGATCTCCGGACCCGCGCGCGTCATCAGCACGAGTTCGGATTCGCGCACGATCGACGATTCGGGAACGTTGCACACCGCCATCCGCGTGAGGTAGTTGCGCGAGCGCGCCATCTTCAGCGCGGCCAGCGTGTCGGCGGTTTCACCCGATTGCGAAATGCTGAGGAACAAGGTGCCTTCCTGCACGACCGGACTGCGGTAGCGGTATTCGCTGGCGATTTCCGCCGTGCACGGAATGCCGGCGAGGGATTCGATCCAGTACCGCGCGACCAGGCCCGCGTGATAGCTGGTGCCGCAGGCGATGATGTGCACGGCCTGCGTTTTCGCGAGTAGCTCGGCCGCATCGACGCCGAAGATCGCGGTGAGGATGCGGCCACCGGCGACGCGGCCTTCAAGCGTGTCGGCGATTGCCTGCGGCTGCTCGTGGATTTCCTTGAGCATGTAATGCGCGTATTCGCCGCGCTCGATCGCACCCGAGACGAAATGCGATTCCTTGACCGCTCGCTCGACACGGTTGCCGTCGAGGTCGAACACGCGCAGCCCGTCCTCGGTGATCTCGGCGATGTCGCCTTCATTGAGATAGACGAATTTGCGCGTGAGCGGCAGCAGCGCGTGGATGTCCGACGCGAGGTAATGCTCGCCCTCGCCGACGCCCGCGACCAGGGGCGAACCCAACCGCGCGCCGAGCAGGCGTCCCGGTTCGCGCGCGGACATCACCGCGAGAGCGTAGGCGCCGTGCAGGCGCGGCAACACGATGCGCAGCGCGGCGAGCAGGTCCTTGCCTTGCCGCTGCTGGTGCTCGATCAAATGGGCGACGACTTCGGTGTCGGTCTGCGATGCGAACACGTAACCCTGCGCAAGCAATTCCGCGCGCAGCTCGGCGTGGTTCTCGATGATGCCGTTGTGCACGACCGAGACATCGCCGGACACGTGCGGATGCGCGTTGTCCGTGTTCGGCACGCCGTGGGTCGCCCAGCGCGTGTGCGCGATGCCCGAATGCCCGGCAATGGGATGCGCGCGCTGCAGGAGTTCAAGCTCGACGACCTTGCCTTTCGCGCGCAGACGCTCGACGCCGTGCACGGTCAGTACCGCGATCCCGGCCGAATCGTAGCCGCGGTATTCGAGCGCCTTGAGACCGGCGATGAGATGGCCGACGACGTCGCGCCGCGCACTGATTCCAACGATTCCGCACATGGTTGCAACCTCTTCGACGACTGCCCGCAGCAGGCAACGCAGGGGGACGCGCAGGCGAACCGCAGGGCCGCGCGCATGACGAAAGCTAGTTTAGCCGTTTCGTCGTCAACGCCGTCCGCCGTCCGCCACATGCCCGCGCAGCGGACACTTCGCGGACAGATCGGACACCGAATGCAACGCGTCGACCCAATCGGATCAATGGTTTGCGGTTGGCACGAACGGTGCAATCCATAGCGAAAGACCACCGCGACGACCCGCATGATCCCCGACACCTCAGGCCAGGATGTTCGCCGCACGCCCGACAAGCGGCCCGCCACGCGTCGGCGCTGGGGCTTGATCGCAGCGGGCGGCGCGCTTGCGTTGCTGCTCGGCTTCGGCATCGTCGGCTGGTTGTCGAGTTCGCGTTCGGTCGACGCAACACGCCTGCGCATCGCGGCGGTCACGCGCGGCACGCTGGTACGCGACGCCAGCGCGAACGGTCGCGTCGTCGCCGCGGTCAGCCCGACCCTTTATGCACCGGCCGCTGCGACCGTGAACCTCAAGGTGCATGCAGGCGACAAGGTGCAGAAGGACCAGGTGCTCGCCACGCTGGAATCGCCTGAGCTGAGCAGCACCTACGCCAGCGAATCGGCAACGCTCGCGCAGCTCGAAAACGAAGTCGCGCGCCAGCGCATCCTCGCCGAGAAGCAACAGCTGCTTGCGCAGCGCGACGCCGACGAAGCGCGGCTGACCATGACCGCGGCCTCGCGCGACCGCGATCGCGTGGCCAAGGCCTGCGCGAGCCAGGCGCTCGCCAAGGTCGACTGCCTGAAAGCCGACGACGCCGTCGAGGCGGCGAATATCCGCAGCCGCCACGCCGCCGCGGACTCGGTGCTCGAACGCCGCAACGCGCAGCTCGAACTCGATACCAAGATCAACCAGCTCGAGCGCCAGCGCGTCGTCGTCGCCGAGGCCAAACGCAAGGTCGACGGATTGCAATTGCATGCGCCGGTCAGCGGCGTGATCGGCAGCATCGCGGTCACCGATCGCGCGGTGGTGCCGGCGAATGCGGCGTTGATGACGGTGGTCGACCTGTCCCGGCTCGAAGTCGAACTCGAAGTGCCGGAAACCTTCGCGCAGGACATCGGCATCGGCATGCCGGTGGAAATCCAGGAAAACAACGCGACGCTGCACGGCACCGTTTCCGCGGTGTCGCCGGAAGTCGTCGACCACCAGGTGCAGGCGCGCGTGCGCTTCAGCGGCGGCCAGCCCGAGGGCGTGCGCCAGAACCAGCGCGTCACCGCGCGCATCCTGATCGAGAACAAACCCAATGTGCTGCTGGTCGAACGCGGCCAGTTCGTCGACCAGTTCGGCGGCCGCTACGCCTACGTGGTCCACGGCGGCATCGCCGAGAAACAGCCGATCAGGATCGGTGCGACCAGCATCGATTCGGTCGAGATCCTCGACGGGCTCAAGCCCGGCGACCGCGTCGTGATCGCCGGCAGCGACACCTTCGCCGATGCGCCGCGCGTGCGCATCAACAACTGATCGATCACTTGTCCGTCTGACAGCAGGAGAACCGCGATGTTGAAGATGACCCTCCTCAGCAATGTCTATCGCACCGAGATGATCGAGACGCATGCGTTGCGCGGATTCGACATCCACGTGCGCGAAGGCGAATTCGTCGCAGTGACCGGGCCATCGGGTTCGGGCAAGACGACGTTCCTGAACATCGCCGGCCTGCTGGAAGAATTCACCGACGGTGAGTTCCTGCTGGACGGCGTGAACGTCCGCGGACTCAACGACAACCAGCGCTCGCGCCTGCGCAACGAGAAGATCGGCTTCGTCTTCCAGGGGTTCAACCTGATCCCCGACCTGAACCTGTTCGACAACGTGGACGTGCCGTTGCGCTACCGCGGCTTCAACGCGGCCGAGCGCAAGCGCCGCATCGAGAATGCATTGCAGCAGGTCGGGCTTGCTTCGCGCATGAAGCATTATCCGGCCGAACTCTCCGGCGGCCAGCAGCAGCGCGTCGCGATCGCGCGCGCGCTGGCCGGCGATCCGAAGCTGCTGCTCGCCGATGAACCGACCGGCAACCTCGATTCGCAGATGGCGCGCGGCGTGCTCGAACTGATCGAGGAAATCAACGCACGCGGCACGACGATCATCATGGTCACCCACGATCCGGAACTCGCCGCGCGCGCGCAACGCAACGTGCACATCGTCGATGGCCAGGTCACCGACCTGCTCGCCGAACCGGTGCTGCGCGCCGCCGAGCACGCGGCCGAACGCGCCGCGCTCAACCCCGTGCAGGCAGGCTGAGGAGAGCATCATGTTCGCTTATTACCTGCGTCTTGGATTTCGCAGCCTGCGCCGCAACCCTGTGCTCACCGCGCTGATGGTGATCACGCTCGGCATCGGCATCGCCGCGAGCATGTCGACGCTGACCGTGCTGGTGATCATGTCGGGCAATCCGATTCCCGACAAGAGCGCGCAGTTGCTGGTTCCGCTGCTCGACAACAATCCGAAGGATTTCGCGGCCGACGCCAAGCTGCCCGAGCAGATGAGCTATGTCGATGCGACCAACCTGCTCGCGCAGCACCATGCCAAGCGGCAGACCGCGGTCTACGGTTTCACGCCGTACGTCGAGAGCGGACGCAAGGACATCCCGCCGTTCCAGTCAGACGGCATCGCGCCAACCCATGATTTCTTCGCGATGTTCAAGGTGCCGTTCCTCCATGGCGGCCCGTGGGGCGCGGAAGCGGATGCGAACAAGAGCGATGTCGCGGTGATCTCGACCAAGCTCAGCGAAAAACTGTTCGGCAAGACCAATCCGGTGGGACGGCGCCTGCGCTTCAACGACCGCGACTACCAGATCACCGGCGTGATCGGCGACTGGGCGCCACTGCCGCGTTACTACCGGCTGATCGCCGGCAATCCCACCTATGGCGACATCGAGGACGTGATGATCCCGTTCTCCACCGCGGTCGGGCAGGAATTCGGCAACCAGGGTTCCACCGATTGCAGCAGCGATTCCGGCAACGGCTGGCAGGCGTTCCTGCGCTCTGAATGCGTGTGGATCCAGTACTGGGCGGAGATCGATTCGCCGTCTGCTCGCCAGGCTTACGGCGACTACATCGCGGCCTACATCGGCGAGCAGAAGAAGCTCGGCCGTTTTCCGCGCGCGGTCAATTACAAGCTCTACGACGTGATGGAGTGGCTGGACCACCAGGGCGTGATCGGCAAGGACAGCAGGCTGCAAACCTGGCTCGCGCTCGGTTTCCTGCTGGTGTGCCTGGTGAACACGATTGGCTTGCTGCTCGCGAAATTCACCGCGCGCGCCGGCGAAGTCGGCGTGCGGCGCGCGCTCGGTGCCCCGAAAGGCGAGATCTTCCGGCAGTTCCTGATCGAGGCGGGCGTGGTCGGCGTGGCCGGGGGAATGCTCGGCCTGCTGCTCAGTTTTGGCGGTTTGTGGTTGATCGCGCGGCAGTCCAGGAGCATGGAGGCGGTGGCGCACATGAGCATGTCGATGCTGCTCGCGACGATCGCGCTGGCGATCGCCTGCAGCGTGCTCGCCGGGCTTCTTCCAACATGGCGCGCGTGCCAGATCCGTCCCGCAGTCCAACTCAAGTCGCAGTAGTCATTCCTGTCTGGAGAACGCCATGGAAATCCGTCCGATCTTCTCGGCAATGCTGCGCAGCAAGACCGGCGCGATCCTGATCGCGGCGCAGGTCGCGCTCACGCTCGGCATCCTGTGCAACGCCTTGTATATCGTCAACGACCGCCTGCAGCTCGCGAACCGTCCCAGCGGCGTGGTCGAGGACGACGTGTTCATGCTGAGCCTCTCGCCGTTCCGCAAGGTCGCCGACGTCAAGGGCATGCAACTCGAGGACGAGGCCGCGTTGCGCAGGATCCCCGGCGTGAAGTCGGTGACGTGGACGAACCAGGTGCCGCTCGGTCGGTCGTCGTCGAACACCGGTTTCGCGACGCGGCGCGACCAGAGCCCGGACTCGACCATCGTCGCGACGACCTACACCGGCCCCGGATCGTTCGTCGACACCCTCGGGTTGAAACTCGTGGAAGGCCGCGACCTGAACGCGAGCGACGTGATCGACGTCGGCCCGGACACCGCCGACAGCATCCCGCGCACGGCGATCATCACCGAGGCACTCGCGAAGAAACTGTATCCGGACGCCAAGTCGGCCTTGGGCAAGCAAATGTTCTACAGCACCGGCGAGAGCGCGAAAGTCTCGACGATCGTCGGCGTGGTCGAACGCCTGCAGACGCCGGCGGCGCAGGCCGCTCCGGAAAACGAAGGCAAGGGCGAGTTTTCGGTGATCTACCCGATCCGCGAACTCGACCAGTACACGCAGTACCTGGTCCGCACCGAACCGGGTCAGCGCGCGCGCGTGATCGCCGACGCCGAAAAGGCATTGAGCACGCGCATGGACGGCCGCGTGTTGCTCCCGACGTTCACGATGAACGAGTTGCGCGAAAAGCGTTATCGCGCAGACCATGCCCTCGCCGGCATGCTGATCTCGGTCGTGGTGTTGCTGCTGCTGGTCACCGCGAGCGGCATCGTCGGCATGGCGTCTTTGTGGGTCAACCAGCGCCGCAAGCAGATTGGCGTGAGGCGCGCACTTGGCGCGCGGCGTTTCGACATCCTGCGTTACTTCCTGACCGAGAACCTGATGGTCACCACCGGCGGCATCGTCGGCGGCATCGCGCTCGCTCTCGGGCTGAACCAGTTGCTGGTCAGCACGCTCGAATTGCAGCGCCTGCCGCTGGGCTACCTCGGCTTCGGTATGCTCGCACTGTGGGCCCTGGGTTTGCTCGCGGTCCTCGGCCCCGCCTGGCGCGCCGCCCGCGTGCCGCCGGCGGTCGCAACCCGCAGCGTTTGAGTGCATCGAGTCGTGTCCGCGCATGCCAACCATCCTGGTCATCGATGACAATCCCACCGTTGCCACCGCGCTCGAGGTGCTGTTCTCGCTGCACGACCTGCACACGCTGAGCGCGCAATCGCCCGAGGCCGGGCTGGCGCTGCTTGAGCGCCGGCCGGTCGACCTGGTCGTCCAGGACATGAACTTCACCGGCGATACCACCTCGGGCGACGAAGGCCAGGCGTTGTTCCTCGCGATCCGGGCGCGCCATCCGGACCTGCCGGTGATCCTGCTGACCGCATGGACGCACCTCGCGTCAGCAGTGGATCTGGTCAAGGCCGGCGCCGCCGATTACCTCGGCAAACCGTGGAACGACGACAAGCTGATGGCGACCATCGGCAACCTGCTCGAGCTCGGTGCGAACCGGCGCGAGCTCAAGCGCCGTCGTGGCAGGGAAGCGCAGCGCAACAGCGCGTTGCGCGAGCGTTTCGATTTGCGCGGCATGGTGTTCGCCGATCCGGCCACCGAACGCGCAGTCGCACTCGCCTGCCAGGTCGCGCGCGCGGACGTGCCGGTGCTGATCACCGGCCCGAACGGCAGCGGCAAGGAATGCATCGCCGAGATCATCCAGGCCAATTCGGCGGTGCGCGACGGCCCGTTCGTGACCCTGGATTGCGGCGCGATCCCGGCCGACCTCATCGAGGCCGAACTGTTCGGCGCCGATGCGGGCGCGTACACGGGCGCCGGAAAATCGCGCGAAGGAAAATTCGAGGCGGCCGATGGTGGCACCCTGTTCCTCGACGAAATCGCGAACCTGCCGATGGCCGGGCAAGTGAAACTGCTTCGCGTGCTGGAAACCGGGCGCTTCGCGCGGCTCGGCTCCAATCGCGAACGCCAGGTGCATGTGCGCGTGATCAGCGCGACCAATGCCGACCTGCCTGCGAAGATCCGCGAAGGCGCGTTCCGCGAGGACCTCTATTACCGCATCAACCTGATCGAACTGAACCTGCCCGCGCTCGCCGAACGCCCCGACGACATCCTGCCGCTCGCGGAGCATTTCCTCGCGATGAACACCAGCCCGAGCGATGGCCGCAAGCAGCTCACCGCCGATGCGCGCGAAGCGCTGCGCAAGCATGGGTGGCCCGGCAACGTGCGCGAGCTCAAGAACGTGATCCAGCGCGTTGCCCTGCTTGCGCGTGGCGAGCGCATCGACGTCGATGATCTCGGCTTGCCGTCGCCGCACGGATCGGCGGAGCACGAACCCGATCGCGAACAGATCGAACAGGCGATGAAGAAATCCCACGGCGTCGTCGCGCAGGCCGCGGCGATGCTCGGGTTGAGCCGACAATCGCTGTACCGTCGGATGGAACGGCTGGGCATCGAGCGGCAATGAAAGCGCGGCGGGCGAGCAGGAGGCGTTTCTCGCTGGCGGGCAAGCTCGCCCTCTCGCTTGGGCTTTTCAGCATGGCGGCGATCGTGCTGTCGCTAGCACTCGAACGCCTGTTCGACAATGCGTGGCTCGCCGGCATCCTGGCCCTGCTCGTGCTGGTCCCGCTCGCGCTTTGGTTCGCGCGACGCACGTTGGCGCCGGTACTGTCGATGTTCCGCGCGCTGTCGGGCACGGTCACCAGTTACCGCGACGGCGACTACAGTTTCGGGCTCGCGTGGAAGCGCAACGACGAACTCGGCGACCTCGTCGCCGCGCACAATGCGCTTGGCGATGCGCTGCGCGAACAACGCGTCGCGCTGGTCCAGCGCGAACTGCTGCTCGACACGATGGTGCAGAACACGCCGGTCGCGATGCTGCTCGCCGACAACGCCGGCCGCATCGTGTATTCCAACCTCGCCTCGCGAAAACTTCTCAACAACGGGCGCAGGCTCGATGGCGAAGCGCTCGACACCCTGCTGCACGGCGCGCCGGAACCGTTGCGCGAAGCCATCGAACGCGGCGGCGATGGATTGTTCGCGGTCGGCCACGACGACGACGAACAGATCTTCCATCTCGCGCGCCGCGGCTTCCGCCTCAACGGTCGCCGCCATGAATTATTCCTGCTGCGCCACCTCACCGCCGAATTGCGCCGGCAGGAAGTGCAGACCTGGAAGAAAGTCATCCGCATCATCAGCCACGAACTCAACAATTCGCTCGCGCCGATCGCTTCCCTCGCGCATTCGGGCGCCGAACTCGTGCGGCGCGAACAGTACCAGCGACTCGCGGAAATCTTCGGCACGATCGAGGAGCGCGCGCGGCACCTCGAGGGATTCATCCGCGACTACGCGCGCTTCGCCAAGCTGCCCGCGCCGCGGCTCGAGCCGATCGTGTGGACCGCTTTCTGCGATCGCCTGAACAGCCAGATCGGTTTCACGCTCGACGGTTCCCTGCCGGAAAAGGCCGCGCGACTGGATGCCGCACAACTCGAACAGGCATTGCTGAACCTGCTCAAGAACGCGCACGAATCCGGATCGCCGCCGGAACACGTCAGCCTGCGCGTGCGGCGGTTCGCCGACGCATTGCGCATCGACGTGAGCGACCGCGGCAGCGGCATGAACGAAGCGGTGCTCGCGAACGCGCTGGTGCCGTTCTATTCGACCAAGCGCAGTGGAACGGGCCTCGGCCTCGCTCTCGCGCGCGAGATCGCCGAAGCGCACGGCGGGCGCATCGCGCTGTCGAACCGGGACGGCGGCGGACTCAGCGTGACGCTGGTGATACCGGAGTAGCGGGGGCTGGAGGCTAGGGGCTGGGGACTGGGAACAGAACAGCTGTGTGGCGTTCGCTTGCCCCCAGCCTCCAGCCCCTAGTCCCCGCCCTTCTTCGTTGGCCGATGCCAGCCCTTGACGTTGATCTGCCTGCCGCGTCCGACACCGAGCACGCCGGCCGTTACGTCGCTGGTAATCGTCGAACCCGCGGCGACCGTCGCGCCTTCACCAATGGTCACTGGCGCGACCAGCGCCGAATTCGAACCGATGAATGCATCGTCGTCGATGCGGGTGGCATGCTTGTTCACGCCGTCGTAGTTGCAGGTGATGGTGCCGGCGCCGATGTTCACGCGGTCGCCGATCTGCGCGTCGCCGAGATACGTCAGGTGGTTGGCCTTGGAATCCTTGCCGAGCCGCACCTTCTTGGTCTCGACGAAGTTGCCGATGTGCGCGCCCGCGGCAAGTTCCGTGCCCGGGCGCATCCGCGCATACGGGCCGATGATGCAGTCCTCGGCGATGCGCGCGCCGTCGATGTCGCAATGCGCGCGCACTTCGCTGCCCGTGCCAATGCTGACGTTGCGCAACCGGCAGAACGGGCCGATGCGCACGTTGTCGCCGAGCACCACCTCGCCTTCGAGGATCACGTCGACATCGATCGAGACATCGCGTCCGGCGAAGACCGTCCCGCGCTGGTCGAAACGCGCGGGATCGGCGAGCCGCACGCCCGACAGCGCGAGCGCCTTCGCCGCCCGCATCTGGAAGGCGCGTTCGAGGCGCGCGAGTTGCCACGGGTCGTTCGCGCCTTCGACTTCGATCGGGTCGATGCAGGTCGCGATCGCGGCGGGTTGCGATTCCATCGTCGCCTGCGCGAACACGTCGGTCAGGTAGAACTCGCCCTGCGCATTGTCGTTGCGCAATGCGTCGAGCCAGCGCCGCAACGCTGCCGCGTCGGCGACGATGATCCCGGAGTTGACCGTGCGCACGGCGCGCTGCTCCGCGCTCGCGTCCTTGTGTTCGACGATCGCGGCGACGCGGCCACCGGCATCGCGCAGCACGCGGCCATAACCGGACGGATCGTCGAGTTCCGCCACCAGCACCGCGAGTTCGCCATCGGTAGCGAGCAGTCCGTGCAAGGTGTCGGTCGCGATCAATGGCACATCGGCATACAGCACCAGGACGCGCGCGCCGTCGGGCACGTTCGGCATGGCTTGCTGCACGGCATGGCCGGTGCCGAGCTGTTGCGCCTGTTCGGCCCAAGCCAGGTCGGCTTGATCGGCGAACGCCGCGCGCACCTGCGCGCCGCCGTGCCCGTACACGACGTGGATGCCCGCAGCACCGAGCGCGCGCGCGAC
>Ga0105248_10002073_pt1 | contig 22178 bp, 23 predicted proteins | sample KBSS34metaG_FD_81524 | JGI IMG/M metagenome (GOLD analysis project Ga0105248, IMG submission 81524) | Switchgrass rhizosphere microbial communities from Kellogg Biological Station, Michigan, USA - KBS S3-4 metaG | ecosystem: Host-associated > Plants > Roots > Rhizosphere > Soil | place...
CGAGAGAGCGGTAATGTCGTCGACGATTTGATCCAGGCAGGTAATGTCAAATTTCTTGTTGATGAATCCAGCGCGCTCGCCATCCAGCTGATGCGACATGCCGCCGCTCCCGATAATGACCACACGATGATCTTCACCGAAGGATTCGATGGCGCGTCCGATCGCTTTCCCCAGCTTGAAACATCTCGCCGGTGTCGGCAGCGGGAACTGGACGGTGTTGATGGCAATGGGAATGGTCAGGATGGGCCGGCGGTCCGGCCACAACAGAGTCATTGGCACGACAAAGGCGTGATCCACGAGCATTTCCTGGCACGTCGTCAGGTCGAATTCTTCCTGGATCAAAGATTCGATCAAATGCCAGGACATTGCCCGATAGCCGGTGAACGGAAGAGAAACCGGCAGGCCCCAGCCTTCATCGGCGTTGCGGTATTCGTCCGCGGCGCCCACGGCAAATGTGGGCATCTTATCCAGAAAGAAATTCAATCCGTGGTCGTTGTAGATCACAACGGCCACATCCGGTTGCTCTTTCTCCAGCCAGATGTGCACCGGATTGTAGCCATCAAAGAACGGCTTCCAATACGGCTGCTGCTGGATTCCCTGCGCGATCGCTTTTCCGATTGCCGGGATATGTGACGTTGCGATGCCGCCGATGATGCGTGCCATGACTATTCAATCTCCCGCACGAAGCAGCATTTCCTTGAACGCATCTTCGGTAATGCCTCTTTGCTGCGCACCGAGCTGTTGCACAGTCATTCCGAATATGCCGGCCCACTTGGCCAGGTAGTACATGTTGCCGCCGGCTTCAAGCAGTTCGGCGACGTTCCGGTGCTTCAATGCGAGCCGTTGCTGCGCGTTGAGCTGGTAGGCCTCGCAATAGGCATCTTCATTCCGTCGGTAAGCTTCGCGATTCTCGCGCGAGTTGAAGGAGTAACACATCTTATTTAGTGCATAGCCCTTCATGGCGGCTCGACTGTCGAAAACGATTGTGCCCGGAATCCTGTCGTATGCGTCCTGAAGAGACTCTCTGGTTTCGACCGGCGCGGCTGACGTTGCCATAATTCCTCCGCTGTACTAATGCATGTTGCATGCCGATCTGAATGCGCTTGTATTTCAATGGATTCACCAACGGTACAAATCGTGAGAAGTGACAATTGAGCGGGAAACCGGGAACGCGTCGACAACGTGGAGACGAAATGTCACGCGCGGCCCGCTCAGCCAGGATGATTGTTTTGCGTTTGAAGGGGAGACAGAAACTGCCCTCCTCATTCGGGAGAGCAGTGCGAGTTCGACGTGGATCCCGCGAAGGGATGGTGCTATGCAACCATCCCTCGCACAATCTCTGTTGTTTCGATCAAGCCGTCCTCCGAGCTTCGAAGGACAGCTTCGTAGGGTTAGTCCGCTCGCTCACGCGAACGGATTGTGTCTATGCTGCCTTGATTTCGACAGTTCGGGACTTGGACGCCGCCTTCTTCGGTAGTGCCAGCGTCAGCAACCCATCCTTGTATTCCGCGCGGACATTCGAGGTATCCACGGTGTTGGGTAGAGAGAACGACCGGGAGAACGAGCCGTAAGCGCGTTCCATGCGATGATAGCTCTCCTTCTTTACGTCCTTCTCGAGATGGCGTTCGCCCTTGATCGTCAGGACATTGTTATCGAGGGTAACCGCAACGTCTTTGGATTCGACTCCCGGCAATTCCGCCTTTATCAGGATTTCCGTTTCCTTTTCCAAGATGTCGACAGAAGGTGCCCAGTCCGCTACGGATAAAGCTCCTTCCGTGTCCCACGCTTCGTTCCTGCCGAAGAGACGGTTTAGCCGATCTCTTGTTATCGTCAGCTCATTGAGCAGAGGGTTTAGTCTTGTGAGTGTCATAACGTACCTCCTTAAGAACCAACCTCTACATTGCATTTTGAATACCCGATCCAAATTCGTGAATATTGTTGAAGTTGCGGAAGAGCCTTTTCTTGTCTGCGTGGCGAGATGTCGCTGGACGTGCAGGAACCTTCGGAAACCAGCGACATCTTGACGCAGAGAACGGCTAGCCTGGTCGACTCGAACTCGACTGTGCACGAATACGATCGATAATCTCGACGACCTGTTTGATCTTGAACGGCTTTTGCAGGCTGGTGTAAATGAGGGGGCTTTCAGCCTGAATGGGCTGGCTCGACATGAGAACGATAATGGACTTGGGGTTGCACTCCTTCATCAGGAAGAATGTTTCCTCCGAATTCAGTCCGCTGATCTCCGCATTCAACAGAACCACATCGAAAAGCTGCGTGCATACCCGGTCTATTGCCTCTGCAGCAGTGGTCTCAACAGTCACTCGATATCCTTTTTCCCGGAGCGTGTTAACGAGCTGAAGATCCGTCTGCCGGTCCACGATAAGAACGGCGGACTTTCCGCGCAGTTCCTCGATCATTACCAAAATACGGTCAATCACGACTGGCTTATGAACGACGGCAAGCACACCGTCCGCCAGAGCATCATCGATCAGATCCTGCACCGAATATGCGGTCATGAGAATGACCGGTGTGGCCGGTGATAATTTCCTGATCTCTTTAAAGGCATCGACGCCACTCATCCTGGGCATTCGAATGTCCATGAGGATGCAATCATAGACGGCGTTGCGGACTCGCTCGACGGCCTGCTCTCCATCGTAGGCAAGGTCCACTTCATATCCTCGAGTTTCGAACACGTCGCCAAGGGCCTCGACCAGTGATCGATTGTCATCCACAGCGAGAAGGCGAAATGGTTTGCTCAACTCTTAGTCCGCAATGGGTAGTTCGAGGGTAAATGTGCTGCCCTGTCCGGGTGTGCTCACGACCCGGATACTTCCGCGATTCACCTGGACCAGCGATTCACACACAGAGAGACCAAGTCCAATACCCTTTGCTTTGGTTGTGAAGAGCGGCTGAAAGATTTTCGCGAGCGTTTCCGGCGGGATGCCGTGGCCTGTATCCACGATATCGATGTGGGCCGATTTGCCGTTCTTCCGGATTCGGATCGTCAAACAACCGCCCTCGGGCATTGCCTGGATCGCATTTGTGACGAGATTTCCCACAACCTGCCGAATCTGACTGGGATCCACGATGAGGTCGATGTCCTGGAATTCCTGAATTAATTGTATCGAGCGAAAATCCTGACGAGAGAGAACTTCATGGATGAGATCGACAGCGGAGGTCTGCATCACCTCCGGCTGGCGAACCCGGGAGAAGTCCAGCAGGTTCGTAATAATTTCGTTCGCACCACTGAGTTCGGTATCCAGCAATTTCAGATGACGCTGAATCTTTGGATTTGGGTTGTCCTCGAGCGCCATTTTCAGGAAGTAAATGGACGCCTGCATGGCTGCAATTGGGTTGCGGAGTTCGTGGCCCACTCCGCCTCCGAGCTGACCCAGAATTGCGAGTTTTTCCTTACGAGCCAGTTCCTCACGGAGGTCCTGGGCAACGCGGCGTTCGGCGCGGAGTTTATCGATGAAGCCTCCCTGTATATAAGCGTCGAGAGCCAGACCGATATCCAGGAACATTTGTTTGGTCAGGGCAGGAATCAAATCCAGAGCCTTCTCGGGGCCAAGCATCTTGCGGACCTCTTCAATGATGAGCTGAAAATAGCGGCTGTATAAACCGAGGTACCACTGCGGGAGCAATTCAATGCGCTGGTGGGTGTCTCCAACGCGCAGACGGTTTTCGAAATAAGCTTCGTCGGTCCGTCCTTCCGTAAGTTCCGTGAAATAACGTTTCTGATAATTCTTCACTCTGGCGAGCGTTTCGGAATTGCCGAAGAATGCGCGCGTGGGTTCGAACTTCAGAATATGTTCGTAGAGCCGGTCGATAATCTCGTCGGCGCTCTCTTCTGCCATGCCGTGCACGCTTTGCAGCTGGAGGGCATCTTCTTCGTTTAAGCCGAGGAACTCGAGACGGCGGGATCTTTCCTGGTCATCAAGCCCGAATCTTTCGGTTAACTCCATATCACGTGGGACTCCCGACGAATCCTACCGTGCCGATTTGGCACATGCAAGGCCTTCAGTGTCAAATGCCAATCCGGAGTGTAATTTCCTGGTCGAAGCCCTTCATGTTCACTTCGAACGTCGCAACGGCAGATTTTCATTGCGATCGGTGTTCAACATCGTCATTTGGTCCAGAATCGAAGAGGCGGCCGTTCAGACATGTGACACGTTGACCGCAAACGCGGTGTGAAACACCGGAACCGAGGTGAGAACCTGGCCGTAAATCCTTTCTTTGTCGAATATGAGGTCGATTCTTTCCGGCACGCGAACTGCATTGGGATTTGCGGTTCGTAATTCACCGGGAGGATTCATATATGGTAGATAACGTTTTTTGCACGGTGTCGTTGCCTGAGCAGGCCAATGAAGCTGTATCACGGATGCAGCGACTGGGATTCCGGCCGGAGGATGTGATTGTTGCAAGGGAAGTCTCCGAGGTCGAGAACCTGATGCACACCGAATCCGAGATGAATCGTTCGACTCTGATTGGGGTCGTCTACGGCGCGATCGCTGGATTGCTGATGGGACTTGGACAGATGGTGTTCCTGGGACCGACGATCTGGTCGATGTGGGGCGCCGCGGCGATTCCCATTTTCAACGCCGGATGCTGGGCGCTGATCGGATCCATTGTGGGCTGCGGCGGGATCCTCTCTTCGCGAAAAGTTTCACCCGAACTCGCGCATCGCCTGGAACAGGAAGTGGAGCAATCCCAGCTTCTGGTCGCTGTACCCTTGCACAACAGGTCGCAATTGGCGCGTGTCAAAGCAACACTATCTGAAGTGGGCGCCACGAATATCCACTACACCGGACAAGTTGCTTGATTCGGGCTTGATTAGGGCTGGATTAGGAACGGAGGGACAGAGGCGACAGTCCGCTCTGTCCCTTCCTTTCAGCTGTTCAATACGTTGGCGGATTCGGATTCCTTATCGGTACCCGCAGTGATGTCTTCCTGACCTTCCCGTTCGAGGTGGCGATAAATTGTTCGTGTCGCAATACCAAGAAGGCGTGCAGCCATGTTTTTATCGCCGCGGGCATGTTGGAGTGTGATTTCGATGGCCTTGCGCTCGAGTTCTTTCAAGGGAGTTCCAATTTTGAACGTCAGCGAATGCCGCGATTCGGCAAACGCCGATACGTTCTGAGGCAGAACGGAAAGCGGGATCTGTTTCCCATTGGTGAAAACCACCGCGCGCTCAATGGCATTTTCCAATTCGCGCACGTTCCCAGGCCAGTCGTAGGATGTCAATGCCAGCATGGCGTCTTCAGTAAAGCCTTCGATTGGCTTCTGGTTCTTGTCCGAATACAGTTTCAGGAAATGCATCGCCAGGAGATGGATATCGTCCTTGCGCTCGCGCAGAGCTGGAATTCGAATGTTGATGACATTCAGTCGATAAAACAGATCTTCGCGGAATCGCTTTTCGGCGACTTCCAGATGAAGGTCTTTGTTGGTAGCCGTGATAATTCGAACGTCGGCATCGATGGTGCGCGTTCCGCCGAGTCTTTCAAACTTGCCGTCCTGAAGCACGCGCAGCAGTTTCACCTGAACGCCAGGAGTTATCTCGCCAATTTCATCGAGAAAGAGTGTTCCACCGGCCGCCAGTTCGAATCGTCCTTCCTTTCGTGAGTTGGCTCCGGTGAACGCGCCCTTTTCGTATCCGAACAGTTCCGCTTCGAGCAGTGTTTCCGGCAGGGCCGCGCAGCTGACTTTCACCATGGGCTTGCCGCGACGCGGCGATGCGGAATGAATCGCGTCGGCAATCACTTCCTTGCCGGTTCCGCTTTCCCCGGTGAGCAGCACCGTGGCCGAGCTGGGAGCAACCTGCTCCACCATGCGGGCAATTTCGCGCATTTCGGCGCTGGCGTAGACGAGCTTCTTGACGCCGCTTTGCTGAAGCTGGGTACGAAGGTCGCGATTGTCGCGCTGAAGATATTGTTTTTCTGCCGCCTTCTCAACCGCCCGAAGAAGCTGGGCCTTCTTTACGGGCTTTGTGATGAAATCGTAGGCGCCTTCCTTGATCGCTTCGACGGCGACTTCAACCGTTCCATATCCGGTATTGATGATCACCTCGATTTCCTGATCCACGGCCTTGGCGCGCTTCAGAAGTTCGACGCCATCCATCACCGGCAATCGCATATCGGTAACGATAATGTCGATTCCACCTTCGATGACACGGTCAAGCCCCTCCTGGCCATTGCCGCTTTCCGCGGTTTTGTATCCCGCTGCATCGAGGATCTTCACCATTGCGGTGCGGCTTTCGGCATCGTCTTCAACAACGAGAATCGCAGGAATTTTTCGTATTGTCATATGGGCAAGAGTACGGAAAAAATGGACCCCTCTCCCGGCTGGCTTTCCACCAGAAGGTGCCCATTATGTTCAAAGATTATTTGTTGCGAAGTCGCAAGACCGAGCCCGGTTCCCTGCGCCTTGGTCGTAAAGAATGGTTCGAATAATTTCGTCTGTGCTTCGGCCGAGATCCCGACGCCCGTGTCCTTCACGCGAATGACGACGTATCGATCGACAACATCCGTTTCGACATCCACTGCGCCATTCCCTGGGATGGATTCAACGGCATTCCGAAGCAGATTCTCCAGAACCTGGCGGAGCAAACCCTCATCCAGCCAGACTTCGGGAGTCGATTCCGCCAGCTGGACGCGAAATGAAATTCGATCCGGCGACTTGAATGCCGCCGCCAATTCACGAATGACTCCCTCCACACGGCCTCGCTTCAAATGCGGCTTTGGAAATCTTGAGAACTGCAGGTATTCGCTGACGATGTCGTTCAGGCGATCCAATTCCTTGAGTACGGACCGGATCAACCCTCGGGCTTCCGGATTTGAAGCCACTTCGTCTTCCAGGAGTTCGACATTCAGCGAAATCGAATTCAGTGGGTTTCGAATTTCATGCGCGATTTGTGAAGCGAATTTTCCTACCGTGGCCAGTCTTTCCGATTGAAGGAGCCGCTTTTCCAGCGTCTGCAGATCGGCGCAGTCCTGAAATACGTGGACGAGTTGGCGGTTTTCGCCGCTTCCGGAGACCTGTATGGAGAGATTGACCAGCTTCCGCTTTCCTGGGCCGGCAAACATCAGCAGGGATCGGTTTCCAACTCGTCCTTCGCGTATAGCCTGTCTGCCGATCTCCCAATAGGCCTCCGGTGCTGCACAGAACTTTTGAATGGGCGCGCCTTTCAATGCAATGGAGGGAGTTCCAAGAATGTGTTCAGCCGCGGGAGCCACATCGAGAATCGTGCCGTCCAGGGAAGTGACCAGCATTCCTTCGTGCATGCACCCGATGCACTGTTTGGTCTCCAGAAGCGCTTCCCGCTGGTCCAAACTCTTCAATTGTGCGCTTGCTTGTTCATCCATTGGCATCATCGACTCACGGATATGCAATTCCCGTGCCAGCTCGTCGCGCTATCGGAAATTCCGGGATGCATTCTTTCACAAAGGCCACTGGATGAGCTATTTCCGTTTATCGTCAGCGGATTTGAAGAGATCTGTTCGGTGATCAGAACGCAGCCGACAACACGTGGAAACGTCAATTCGGCGAGTTCTATCCATAACCGCAGGAATGCAACGACAATGTGGCAAATTTCCCAGCGATCGTGGGGTGTTTCACGACAGAGCGGCGGCGGCAACCGGGAAGCGGGTCAGGTGTTCATCGTGCGAACCGCACCTGCGTCACTTGACAGTGTCCGATTTCGCCAATTCTCTGGAAAATTCGTGTTCAACTGATTTTGACTGAGGTGCTTCATTTGGCTTCATTCGTGCATGTCTCGGCTCCAACTATGAAAAAGGTTGTTCTCATCGTCGTGGTTTCGACTCTGCTGCTGGCTGGAGTCCACTTCGCCAGTTCCCAGCAGCCGGCCGACACCGGAAGTTCCGCATCGGAAGCGGTGCCGGATTCGACCTGTCGCGGGTGTCACAAATCGGAAGCGACACAGTTTGGAAAGACCAGCCATGCACACATCGATAGCAGCGGCAAAGCTTCCATATCATGTGAAACGTGCCACGGCCCGGGAAAGGCCCACACGGATGCGGAGCAGGCCGCTCATGGCGACGACGCGAAGACCGCGCTGGCGAACAAACTGATATTCAGTTTTCACGGAACCTCAAAGGAAAACTCGGACCGTTGTCAGTCGTGCCACATCACAGGTAAATTGCAGCAGGGCTTCAACCATTCCCAACATGCGGCTCAAGGTGTTTCGTGCAATACGTGTCATGCGGCGCACCTCGTCCGTGAGAACAAGGACCCAAGCAAGGGTGAACTCTCGACCGCCCAGGCGCAGTTCTTCCAGATCATATCCGGACCGGACGAGATGCGCTGGCTTCGCAACAGTCTTCTAAAATCGCCACAACCACAGCTGTGCTACACCTGTCACGGTACGATACAGGCGCAGTTTGCATTGCCCGTGCATCATCGGGTTCCCGAAGGTTCGATGAAGTGTACGGATTGTCACAACACTCACGGCACGCCCAATGCTTTCAATCTCGTCCGGCCCGTTTCGGATACCTGCACACAATGCCACGTCGAGAAGCACGGCCCATTCGTCTACGAGCATCCTGCGGGAAAAATTGAAGGCTGTGTGACCTGTCACAATCCCCACGGAAGTGTCAACCGCATGATGCTTGTCCGCCGGGAAGGGCGCGAACTTTGCCTGCAATGCCATGCGGGATTTCGCGGGCAGGCAGCTGTTCCACACGGCCGATTGAGTTTTCAAACCAGCGGAGAATGTGTGCGCTGCCACGCCACGATTCACGGCTCCAACTTCGATGTGAATTTCCTGCGATGAGAAAAACAATAGGAAGCAAATTCATTTTCTGCCGCATCGTTGCTGCGGCTGCGACGGTGCTGACGATGTCCACCGCGTCATTTGCTCAGGAGCCGCCGACGGAAAATCCCATTCCATTCGGAGGCTTCGAAAATCACGGAGAAGCCACTGTGGGATATCGCTTCATCGATGTATCCGGATATCGTCCACAGTTTCAGCAGATGTTCAATCTTCGAGACGGCTTCCGCGTCCACGATATGACTCTCTATGGCGACTCGCAGGATGGAAAAGGTTCGTTTGCGGACCGCTACTCCTTCACTGCAAGCGGTATTGGAGGAGATCCATTCCCGTCGGCGCAGTTCATGGTGTCGAAAACGGGACTCTACGAATTTCGTGCGAATTGGAGACAGAGCTATTACTACTGGAACCAGAACGACGAAGTTGCTCTTCCTATCACCGCGCTTGTTCCCACATTTCCAAGAGGCCTTACCACGAATCACGACTGGGCAACGGTGCGGAAGTTCGGGTCTGCGGATCTCACGCTTCATGCGACACGGAATCTGCAGTTCACATTTGAGACGAGCCACACGAGCAATGACGGGAATGTGTTCACGACTCGAACGATTGATTTCTTCAACTCTCCCGTCTACTGGGGAGGATTTGCTCGCGCCAATCCGTATTATCTGCTGGCCCCCCTGCAGGACTCCACAAATCGCGTGGCGGGAGGCATCGACTACTCATGGCATTCCTGGAGTTTTCATTACAAGGCGGGTTACCAGACGTTCAATGAGAACGTGACCTTCGATGAGGTCGTTCCGAATCAAACCAGCATCAATCCCGTGCCTTTGTCGCAGATGGAGCCTCTTGCCAACCTGTCCTGGTCGCAATCGCGACGGTTGACGACGCCGATCAGTGAGTTTTCGTACGTGGGTAAGCTGACCTCCCGCCTGCAATGGCGGGGCAGTTACATCTACAACCGGTATAGCGGACCCGCCACTTCGAACGAGGCGGAAAACGGAATTGCACCGGACAGTACCTTGACACTGGCTCCCTATACCATCAGCGAGAGCGGCCGTGCGCAGGTGACCCAGCCCAGCCATGCGGTGACGCAGGGGTTCACGTATGAAATACGAAATTGGTGGGATGTGGATGTGGACTACCGTTATCTCCGCTACACCAGCGAATCCGTATCCAATCTGGAAAGCCTGTTGAACGGCACGATCTCCAACATGGGAGGTGACGACATCGAGTGGCGCAATGGTCTGCACGATCTCAATGTGGCGATGGATTTCAGGCCGATGAAGAATCTTGCAATACATCCGGGAATCCGGTTTTTGAAGTCGGATATCGAGTCCGTGGAAAACGGCATTACCGATCCTGCGAGAACACAGCGAACCGACATGGTCCGGCCCGAGATTGGATTCGTTTATAAGCCTTTCTCGACACTGAACATTCGTGGGGATTTCCGCAGTTTTAACAACAGCGCATCCTATACGGCAATTACCCCGCACACTGGAGTTAGCGGACGGTTGCTGGTGCGCTATCAGCCGATTGAACAACTGTCGATCGAGAACTCCACCAATACCAGCAACAGCACACTGATTGACACAAACTACAGCAATAAAATCCGGGCAAATTCCACGACGGTGTCTTACGCGTGGAACGAGAAGCTGTCGATGTTTGGCGGGTTCACCTATGACAGCTTCCTTGCCACCGGGGATGTCGTATTTCTTCGCGGGCCTGCTCCCCTGAATAATCCGCTGCGCGACCAGGCGATCAATCGAGTATGGACTGGGGGACTCGAGATCAAACCCATACATCATATCGGCATGAGGGCCACCGGAAACTACGATCGAACCACAGGTGCAGGTCAGATCGGTACGGAACCGCCCGCATACGGGCCATTGGTATTTCCAATGATCACGGGAACAGTCTTTTTCGAGATACCCAGGGCGGGCCGGCTTTCCATTGATCTGCAACGGACGTACTATACGGAGGAACTGGTTCCCGTGAATAACTTCAGCGCCAATCTGCTAACGGTGCGCTGGACGCGGGGATTCTGAATTTTTATGGAGGATTTTCTGGAATGAATAAATGGCTTTTCGCAGTTCCGGTGCTGGTCGTGGGAATAGGCACGCTGATGATGGCAGCGCCTCAGGATAAAGATGTCAAACAGGTTTATCTCGACAAGTGTTCCGTCTGCCACGGTGAAGACGGAAAGGGCCAGACGGCAAAGGGAAAGAAACTCAAGGTGAAAGATATCTCTTCTGCCGATGTTAAGAAGATGACGGACGCTGATTTTCTCAATGCGATATTGAAGGGCAAGGGTCAGGATATGGATGCATTCGAGAAAGAGCTCGGCGCCGATATGTGCAGGAAGCTGTCGACCTATATGCGCAGCCTCGCAAAATAGGAATGCCCTCTCTGACGGTCATCGAAATTCTCGTTGCCGGTATGACGGCGCTGCTGGCAGGCGTGGTCGCGCTTCATGCCAGTCTCACCCGGGCACGCGGGGGCAAAATTCTCGCGTTCATCGCGCTGTTCCTTTTGCCCGCACTGGCGATGGCTGCAGGACTGTCGCAGCAGATGGAGAAATCCAAAAGCACCCAGTTCTGCATGTCCTGTCACGTCATGGAAGATTACGGCAAGAGCCTTCACGTGGATGATAAGAGCTACATACCGGCCGCGCATTACCAGAACAATCGCGTACCGCGGGATCAGGCCTGCTATACCTGTCACTCCGACTACACGATGTATGGCGGGCTGACGGCGAAAATCAGAGGTCTGCGTCACGTTTATATTCAATATCTCGGAAACATTCCGAAACCCGAGGACATCAAGCTCTACACACCTTTCAATAATCGAGAATGCCTGCACTGTCATGCGGGCGCGCGGTCGTATATGGAGACTTCTTCGCACCATAAAACACCCGACATGCTTCAGCTGGCCGCCGAGAACAAACTCTCGTGCATGTCGAGCCGGTGTCACGACACTGTTCACGATGTAGAAACGCTTGCAGATGCGAAGTTCTGGACAGAGAAGAATTGAATGGCGACTACCACGATCGAGCAACGAATCCGCTGGGCTGGACTACTGGTCGTTGCCGGGCTTTTGGTGCAGCTGCTGACAATGTCCTGGTCCCATCCGCTCGCCTTCATGGCTTTCCTGACTATCGGCTGCCCTCTGACGCTGGCTGGCGTCCTGCTGTACCTTTTTTCCCTTGCGACCAGGGAATAGAAAGTTGCCGTCGGGCAGGATTTGGAATTGAATTCCTACTTGCCCGCAACGAGCTTACTCGCCTGCTGGTATGACGCAACCTGCGTCGGCTCGAGCATATCGAGGATCTTTATCATCGCCGCACTGTCCAGATCTTTGGCGGACACGTTCTTGTTGGCAGTCCTGGCTGCATTCTGCAATTGTGTTCGCAGTTCCGGCCATGCGGCCGTGAGACGGGCAATCTGTTCCTCTGTCAGCGGCGTATTCTGCATGGACTCAATTCCGATGAGCGCTTCTATTCCACCCCGCTCCAATATCTGTTGGTAATGCCATTTTTTCAGAGTTTCCGACTGCGGCGGATTCAGCATGGCTGCGGCCTTCTTATACATATCGTCAGTAGCGGACTGGATCACCAGTTGAGGATTGGTATTGCGATTGGCACTGTTGCCTCCGCCCCGGTTGCCGGCAAAACTTGCGGTGAGGGTGGCACGTAGCGCGTCTTCCAGATCCTTTATCTGTGATTTCATGAAGACTTCCGCGATCGTCTCCTTGTCCTTCGCCAATGGAAGATTACCTTTGGCGAGTTCCTTCCGAATTGGCTCCAGGCGATCGCTGGCTGTTGCTTCTGCCGTCATGCAGAAGGCCTGGCCATTGGTTTTCCTGGAAGCGTTATTGAAGTTGAAATTATTGAAGTTGCCGCGATTGTTATTTCCGCGACCACCATTGTTCTGGTTTAGGGGAGAAACTCGGTCCAGCAGTCCTCCGAGACATGTGGTGTTGTCCTTGTCGGCGGCTTTTGCCTTTTGAATCAAGGCCACTTGTTCGGGCGAAAGGAATGCCGGCAGTTTGTTTTCCAGAAAGTCGTCGTTCTTCAGGCCGGTAACGGTTTCCGTCTGTACCGCAAGAGTATTGGCCTGCGCGTTGTTCCCATTTCCGCCGGCAGCGTCCGGTGAAGCTGGTAAGTTGCCTCCACGGGGGAAACCTCCGGGAAAATCCCCGCCGCCCTGAGGAGGAAAGCCACCTCCGCCGAAATCACCACGGCCACCTGGGAATCCTCCTCCACCCGGGTCGAAATTAGAGTTGTTACTGTTCTGACGAAGGAGTTGCACACGATCGCTGAGATTGACGACCTCCTGATCCAGCATACTGCGCAGGGGTTTTTCCTGGGATTTATCCAAAGGAGTTTTGCCCTTCTTTAATGCCGACTGGATATCGGAGAACAACACTCTGGATTCCGGAAGTTGAATTGCTCCTCTTCCATTGCCAGGACCACCAAAGCCGCCACCGCCCCGCCCTCCGCGGTCCCCGAGAATACCCGTGATGTCGATGGAATCGCCGCCACCGCCGAATCCACCGTCCTGAGCGTGAAGAGGGTAGCGGATTGGGATCAGGAGAACTGTTATCGCCACAAGAAAGAGAAACCGTTTCATAGTCGACTACCTCAGCTTTAGTGTTGAACTTTTCAGATACCGATTCGAAGGCTCTACTTTGCTCTGACGTAGAGTGTAAGCAAATGGAAAACGATCCATTGCTAAGTTTTGTAAAAAAACCGCCGGCAACTGGCCGGTGGTCTTGCTCGTATCGTGCGCGAACTGCAGGAATGGTGGGGGAACTCGACCGTCCGGACGACCGAGTTGTCTTCTGATTCGCCGCATTCGTGAAGTTTTCAAACTCAGGGATTTGCGATTTGCAATCTCCGGAATTGCGAATATAGATTGGAAGGTGTTTCTTCAGGGTCGAGAGATCGAGCTCGTGAACAACAAAAAGACAGGAGGTTCGAAATGGCTCAAGTCAGCATCGTGAAAGAAAACAAGCCGGAAGGCTCAGCCTTGGCAAATCGTTCTGGGCTGAATTTAACTCCTTCCTTTCCAGGAAGTTTGTTCAGTTTGAGCCCGTTTTCCATGATGCGGAAACTCACTGAAGATATGGACCGGGTATTCGGCAGATCCGGATATCCTTCGTTGGATATCTGGCAACCCGCGATTGAAGTGGAAGAACAGCCTGGGCAGCTGAAGATCACCGCCGAGGTTCCGGGATTGAAAAAGGATGACATCAAGGTGAGTGTCACCAACGACGTTTTGACGATCGAAGGGGAACGCAAGCAGGAAAAGGAAGAGAAGCGCGAAGGGTATTACCACTCCGAACGCAGCTACGGAAAGTTTTGCCGAACTATCGTCCTTCCCGATGGTGCCAATACCGATCAGGCAACCGCACAACTGAACAACGGAACGATGGAAATCATTGTTCCCATTCCTGAAAGAAAAGAGGAGAGGAAAGAGATTCCTGTTAAATAGGCTCGGCGATTAGTCGCAGTTCGATTAACGTCTCTTTGAATTGAATAACGGCGGCAACAATGATTGCCGCCGTTCGCGTGTTCGCCGTTGCCTGTCGCCACCTGACCGCTTGATTTTACTGTCACGTCTTCTCGCGTTCAGATATAAGTTCGTCATGTTTTCACGTGCAATTTCCCGGACATTGGGCTTTGCCGCTTTTATAGCAATGCTCTTTTTCGGGCAGGCTGGAGCATACGCACAGAATTCGCCAGCGTTGGCCGTGCGCGGTCGAGTCACGACCAGCATTCCCGCTACTTCGATCCGTATAGTTGCCGAAAATCCGAAAGCAAAAGGTGTGGCCGTCGCCGAAACGACTGCGGATGAACACGGCAATTATGAACTGGCGAACCTCACGCTCCGATCCTATCGGGTAATCGTCTGGATTGACGGAAAGAAGCAGGATTCGAGAAACCTCGAAATTCTCTGCCGTCCCGGAACTGTGATGAAGAAAAGTTTCTTTTACGGCAAGAACGAGCCCGCGTTCACATTTTATTTTCCACTGGAAGATCCCGAGGTCGCCGACGTTGAGGAAGTTCAACCCGGTGTTTCCGCAGCGGTGATGAAAGAGTACGCGAAAGCCCTGGAGGAATATTCCAACCGAAATATTCGAGGCGCCGTTCAACGCCTGGAAGGCCTTCTGGAGAAGGCCCCGACCTTCTATGGATTGCATACACGCCTCGGAATGCTCTACGAACAAAGTGGCTGTTATTCGGATGCTCAAATGGAGTTCAGTAGGGCCAGCGACTTGAGTCCACGGTCCTCGCAGCCTCTTTTGAATCTTGCGCGTGCGCAGATACAGGGTTCTGAAGGAATGCCTGACGAACGCGAGATCCTGAACCTCGCTCTGGAAAATGTCGCCCGCGCACTTGCATTAAAACCATCCTCCGCCGTGGCGCACTGCCTGGCCGGCACGGCATACGAGCGGTCATCTTCGGAGGCCGATGCCGAGAAAAGCTTCAAGCTGGCGCTCGAACTCGACAGCGAAATGCCGGCCGCCCGGCTGATGCTTGCATGTTTGTATATGCGTCAAAAGAAGTGGATGGATTCCCTTGAGAACCTCGGAACTTACCTTGAGGATCATCCCTTCGCTCAGGACAGGGTATTGGTGAAATCGCTCATATCCGAAATCACCGACAAGCTGCTGTCTTCCGATCCGATCTAGGCCTGAAGAAGCCGCAAGCGCCCCACTTCCCGCGCATCCGCGTTCATGCAGTGGATCGTTCGACATCGTCCTGAAAAGCATTGTTAATTTTCACGTCGGAAGCCTATCCTCAGCCTTGTCGAAAATCCGGCTCAGTAGCGAATTCCTTTGGAGGACAACAATGCGTCGATACTTCTGCTCCGTTTTCGCAATTGGTCTGATTGCAACCCTCACCAGTGCGGCACCCCAAACCCAGTCTCTTGCGGGACTGGCAATCAAGACAAACCCGGAGCAGGCGCTTAAGGCATATCGAAATGATCTTCAGGCGGAACGGGCCGACCTGCTTGGCAAGAACCTGACCTTGACGCCGGATCAGGCTGCGAAATTCTGGCCGGCCTATGCAAAATTCCAGGCGGAACAGGCGGTCATCATCGATAAGCAGGTCAGGATTGTTCAAAAGTACGTCGACGTTTATTCCAACCTGGACGACTCCACCGCGCTCTCGCTGGCCAGTGACGTTCTGGACGGAGATCAGCAGATGACCGAGCTGCGGAGGAAATGGCTGGCGGAATTTCGGAAGATTCTGCCTCCCCGCCTGGCCGGCCGGGTGATTCAGATCGACCGACGGCTGGGATTGACTTCACAACTGGCCTTTGCGGCGCAGCTTCCACTGCTTTACTAGCATCGGCGTTGCCGCAGATCAACTTCCACCCATTTCAAATCGACAATCGGTCGGGCAGTGACACTGAAAAGCGCTCGTTTGTGACACTCCGTCGCTTTCAGTCCCATCGTGCTTGATTCCTCTGCCAGCGCGTCGATTGGGGACTGGCCTCCCGATAGCGATCGCGTCTTCAGCTCACGTGCAATATCAGATACTTGCGGCATTCCGACAGTTGGGGCCCGCGATTGCATTGGATCAGGGCAGAAGTAGTCCGGAGGTAAAGATATGGGTCCGTATCGAAAAGTATTATTCCCGACCGATTATTCCAAAAATAGCGAGCATGCATTCGCGCATGCCGTCCGGTTGACGGAATTCAGAAGGGCGAGTTGATCATTCAGCATGTCGTGAATGACTATTTCGAGAGGACCCCTCATTGGGTCACTCTCTTTGATGTTCGGCAGCTTCAGCTGCATCTGGACGTGTTTGCAGAGCAGGAGATGACGAAGACTCTTGCTGCTGTTGGCGAGAACATCAAGGTTCGGTCCGTGATTTCCCGTGGAAAGATATCTGAAGAAATTGTTGCCCTTGCCGAGAAGGAGCAAGTCGATCTCGTCGTGATGGGATCTGCTGCAGGAAACGTTACCAATGCCGTGATTCGCACGACGAACCGTCCTGTACTTGCGATTTCCTCTCGCATGGAGACCTCAACATTGAGCGGATCCGCAGGACGCATTCTCGTCGCCACGGATTTTTCGGAGCACTCGAAGAAAGTGGTTCGATATGCGTTCGAACTGAAGAAGGCGTTCGATGCAACCATTTACCTTCTGTATGTGATCGAAACGACGAAAGCCGTTGAATTTGCATTGAAACAGGGCCACTACACGGATGCCACTCCTCGAATGGAGGAATGGGCCAGGAATCAGCTGCTGAATCTGGTCCCGGATGAGTTTCTGGACGATCCAAAAGTGATCCGGCTGGTCGAAACCGGCAATGCCTCCGAGCGGATAGCTGCTGCAGCACGCGAGATGGGAGTGGATCTAACCGTATTGGGAACGCACGAATACGGAACCATGCACCGGCATTTGCTGGGGACCACGACGGATAAATTCCTTTCGAATATGGAGTCCCCACTTCTCGCCGTGAAGGTTTAGGAGACATAAAGCCATGGGGATGATTCTGGTCACGGACGATGACACAACCTGCCGCAATTCGATTCAGAAGATACTCGAACGCGAAGGCCACGTCGTTGAAGGAGCAGCCGATGTCGATCATGCGCTGGAAGCGATGGGACGGCGAAACTTCGATCTCATTGTGTGCGACTACCGCATGCCTGGGAAAAACGGACTCGATTTCCTGGCGGAACTGAGGCGGATGCATTCGACAACCCCGGTGCTGCTGATCTCCGCTTTTGCGGACTCGGAGACGGAAGCGGAAGCGAGGCGGCTCGGTGCGGAAGAACTTCTGCGAAAACCCTTCCGGCGGCACGAACTTGTCGCTCATGCGCTGCGACACATACATTCCGATCGTAGGGGGACAATATGATCAAACTCGAAAATATGCTCGTTCCCGTCGACTTCTCTCAACCTGCCAGCAAAGCACTCCGATATGGGATATCTCTGGCCGCCCAGTTTCGAGCGCGCCTGGTGCTGGCTCATGTGGTTCCATCGCTGGCGATGTTCGATTATGGGTCTCCGGAAAGGATTCAGGAACTCGAGAAACTTGCGTTCGAGGATGCAAGGAAATCCCTGGACCAATCCGTTCCGGAGGATTATCGCAACCTCGTGAATATTCATCCCATCATTAAAGGAGGAGATGTCCGTGAGGAACTCCTCCGGATTATTCACGACGAGAAGATCGATCTCGTAGTGATGGGCAGTCATGGCCGTCGCAACATCGAACGCTTTTTCCTGGGGTCCACTACCGAACACATGCTGAGAAAGGTACCGGTTCCGATACTGACCGTGTCCCGAATCATTCCGGGCCACGAAATTCACGCACCGGGCGCGGTGCCGATTCGGCGAATTGTCTATGCCGTCGACCTTTCCGAAAACACGGAGATTGGATTGCGGTATTCTGCAGAACTCGCGCGAACATTCGAAGCGCAACTGGAATTGGTTCACGCGATCGATCCCCTCGAAACCGGACAGTGGGGAACGGAGCTGCCCGGTTCGCTGCCGTTTGATTTGTCGGCGATTCAGGATATGGCACGGGAAAGGCTTCAGCAGATTGTGAAAGGGGCTGAGATCGAGGATGTCAAAGTGAATATCTCTGTTCTGGTGGGAACACCTCACATCACCATTATCCGATTCGCGGACGAAGTCCATGCGGACCTGATCGTTCAGAATTTGAAAAGCAAGGGTGTGCTGGAGCGCGTGATGCTTGGAGCCACGGCGGAACGCGTCATCCGCGCATCCCACATTCCTGTACTTTCCATCCCGATTGGAAATGCTGCGAGTTTTATGCACTCGACCTTCGAGCGGAAAGCGGTAAGCTACAGTCAATGAAGACAGGCTTGTTCATCCTCCTTGTCCTGATACTGATTTCCTCAGCTGCAATTGGCCAGGTAAGGGTAATGCCTGGCAGTGTGGCTTCCGGCGAGCGCGTTCTCACCGAAAAGGGATGCCTTTCCTGCCATTCGCTGAACGGGCAAGGCGGAAGTCGGGCTCCCGATTTTTCGAATCCGACGGGTCGGACCAGCAAACCGGCGATGCTTGCCGGGGAAATGTGGAATCACAGTCCTTCCATGTGGGCGGAGTTCGAATCCCAGAACAAGCCGGTTCCCACGCTGTCGCCGACGGAAGCTGCCGATTTGTATGCGTATTTCTACGCAACACTGTACTTCGCTCCAAAGGGAGATGCCGCTCGCGGCAGGGCGCTGTTTGAAGACAAGCGATGCGCCAGTTGCCACAGCGAGATTCTCGATACGAAACCTTCCCAGGCGTCCACAAAATCGGTGCTGGAAAAATGGACGGACCTCAAGGATCCCATCGTCTGGGCTGAGCGCATGTGGAACCACTCCAACGAAATGCTGTCTGCAACATCGAATCGCGGCATCAGCTGGCCACGATTGTCGGAACGGGACGTGGTGGATCTGGTGACATTCCTCAGCAAACTTCCCGACACCGAACCGCAAAATTATGCGTTTGCTGTCGGGGAGCCGGGTCTGGGACGAAACGTTTTTGATCGGGCATGCGTCTCCTGTCACAGCTTTGGACCCCAGAAAGCCAGAATTGATCTGTTGACGAAGTCTGCCCCGTCATCGGTCACCGATTACATCGCGGATATGTGGAATCACGCGCCCGAAATGCGAAGCAAGGGCGGTCAGACCGAGAAACTGGCATCCGGCGACATGCGAAACCTCATCGCTTTCCTGTTTGCGCAGAGATTCTTCTTCGAGCCCGGCGATGCCGCCAGAGGGAAGAAGGTCTACGAGGCGAAGTCGTGTGCCAATTGTCATGAAATGCGTCGAACTCAGACTGGAGCGCCGAATCTCACTCTGGCGACGGAAGCTTTTTCACCCATCACATTGACAGCAGCAATCTGGAGGCACGGCCCCGCGATGCTGAAGGAAATGAAACGGCAGAACATCGAATGGCCGGAATTCGAGAAATCTGAAATGACGGACCTGATCGCATGGCTGAACTCTCGAATCGTTACAAAGATCGCGCCAAATACGCTTGATGCGAGTCCGGCGCCTGGAAGGTAGAAACATGCAAAGTTTTCCCGCACGGATGGTTGGCGCTGCCCGGTTTCAATCCGGGACCTACGAGGAGGTTGAAGCCGATCACACAGCCAACGGTCAGGCCGTAGCGGTGGTTGTCCTTGCCAGTTTGGCGGCGGCCATAGGAGTTGGAGCCACAGACCCCCGCAGTCTCCTGGGTATGCTCGCTGTTGCAATGATCAGCTGGCTGATATGGGTCCTGCTGACGCTGTTCATTGGTACACATCTTTTGCCCGGAACCGTCACTCAGGCCGATTTTGGCCAAGTACTGCGGACGACCGGATTCTCGGCCTCGATCGGCATCCTGCGCGTGTTCGGAATTTTCCAGCCGATTCGGGGGCCGGTATTTGCAGTCGTCAGCCTTTTGATGCTGTTCACCTTCGTTATCGCCATCCGCCAGGCACTGGATTACACAAGTACGGGCCGTGCCGTCGCCGTTTGTCTTCTCGGATGGTTTATCCACGGAATACTCTTCTTTGGTTTTGTGGGATCCGTGATTTAGAAGACCGCATTTGCCCGCGGGAACCAACATTTTCAAACTTCCTTCATAGATCTGAAACAAGCCGTTCCCATTGTGGAATGGTCCTTCACTTTTCCTGCCAGTTTGTCGTCTCTCATTGAGAATAGGCGGCATCGTTTGCAGTTTCGACTCGGCAGGAATTCCGACTGCTTGGCAAGTGACTGTATTCAGAGGATGCGATGAAGGACTGCCACTTGCAGTAAGAGTGTTAACGAAAGGAGTCCGCCATGAAAGCGACAAGTATTTTGATGGACGAGCATCGATACATCCTTCGGGCTCTTGAGGTCATCTGCGAAATGGCCAATCGTGTAGCAAATGGTGAAGATGTGGATGATCGCGATATGGTCTGCGTCCTGGAGTTCCTACAGGCTTTTGGGGACGATCACCATCAAGAGAAGGAGGAAGCCATTCTGTTCCCGGCACTGCTGGGGGCGAGTCATGCCGACGAACATGATTGCCTGTGTCAGATCACGTTCGAGCACAATCAGCAGCGTTCTCTGCTGGAAGGAATTGAAGACGCGCTGAGATCTCGCAAGGGGAAGGAATTTGTCTACTACGCAAGGCGACTTGCGGAACTGGTACGGGAACACATCAAATCCGAAGATGAGGAGGTCTTCAAGCGTGCAGATGCAATTCTTTCAGCGGAAGAGGATGACCGCATTGCGAGAGAACTGGCTGCTTATGACACTCCTCACCGGGCTGAACGGTTAAGGGAGTTGCTGAAACGTCTGGAAGCTTTGGAACTCAAGTATGGCATTCACGCGGACACCGCTGCCGAGAATCACCATTATGTTTGAACATTATCGTGAATTGGAGAACAGCCTTCACGAAGTCTCGAAATGGATTGGGCGCGTGAAAGGTCTCTTGGCGAACCGAAGGCCTGCCCCGGAGGCCTATCTCTCCGCGATGCGGGGCATTCGTGCGTTACAGCAAGCCTGGGCACTTCATCTGCAAATCGAATGCGTTGTATTTCCCAGGATACTTTGCCGCAATCTGCTTTCTGCGGAATTCCTGGAACGGATTACCGTGCGCAACCAGGCTATTGAAGAACAGCTGGAAGCGATCCTGTCTGCGGCATGGCCGCGTTCGGCTCAGGCCGGTCTGAAATGCGTGCAGACGGGAGTCGCCGGGATTCTCGGTCAGCTTCTCGATCAGGTTAAATGCGAACGCGGCGTGCTTCTGCCTGCGATTTTAAAAAAGGATCGGGAGCCACCCGCTGTACGCATCGAAGCCGAAACTGCGGAGCTTATTGCGACCGGGTCCTGATTGTGTACAGTTGGTCACGACCACCCCAACAGCTTTGATGGGACTCTCATGTTCCCGGAAGAAGCAAGTGCGCTCGAAGTCCACCGAGCGGCGAGCTCTCCAGGGAGATCGTTCCGCCATAGAGTTCCGCGAGATCGCGAACAATTGCCAGACCCAGTCCGGATCCTGGAGCGGCTTCATCGGCACGGACGCCGCGCGTGAGCACGATATTTCTCATTGCCGGGTCGATGCCCGGTCCATCGTCATCGACGGTGATGACGGTATTCGAATCCTCGATGAAAGAGGATATCGTGACGCGCGACTTCGCCCATTTACAGGCGTTGTCGAGAAGATTGCCGAGCATTTCCTCAAAATCTTCGCGTTGAACACGAACAGAATGATCCGTGGAAATATTCGATTCGATGGCGATGCCTCGCTCCGCATAGAGCCGCCTCAAGGTTCGGACAAGACCATCCGCTGATTCTGAAATAACACACCAGGAACCAAGCGCTGTTCCCGCTGCGGCCGCGCGCGCATGCGCCAGATGGTAGTCGACCTGCCTCTGCATGCGTTC
>Ga0105248_10002076_pt1 | contig 22166 bp, 15 predicted proteins | sample KBSS34metaG_FD_81524 | JGI IMG/M metagenome (GOLD analysis project Ga0105248, IMG submission 81524) | Switchgrass rhizosphere microbial communities from Kellogg Biological Station, Michigan, USA - KBS S3-4 metaG | ecosystem: Host-associated > Plants > Roots > Rhizosphere > Soil | place...
AAGCGTGTTGTAGACGTAACTCATCGAACCCAAACCGTCAGTCATGCTGGTGCGGTTGCCGGCAGCGTCATATCCGAATGAAACATTCGGCGTCGCAGCGACTCCCGAAGCAAAACCGTAGGCAATGCTGGTAACGAAGCCGCGAGCGTTGTAAGCAAAGGTCGTGGTTGCACCGCGAGCGTCGGCAATAGTTTGAGTTCTATCGTCGGCGAAATAGGAATAAGTGGTAGAGCCCTGCTCTGGAGTCGTGCGTGTCGCCAGCCGGCCGTAACCGTCGTAGCCGAAGGTTCGCGTTTGTCCTTCCTGATTGATCGACGTGATCTGATCGCGAACATTCAACGTGTAGTTAGTCGTCGCATAGACCGTTTGATCCCAATTCAATTCCTCTACTTTCACGAGGCGGCCCAGCACATCTTTTGTATAGCGTTTGCGACGCCCGTTCTCATCGCGCACCGTTGTTTGTTCGCCACCAGCGCAGCCGCAACCTCCATACTGGTTTTCTCTAGTGGTTCCGTCCGGATTGGTGGTCACCAAAGGACGTCCCTTCCAATCATAAGTCTGCAAAGTCGACGACCAACCAGCCGCATCGTCTCCCCACGGCGTTCCAGCGGCATTGATTTCCGCCGGATTTGTCTGTTGCGACACACGGCCCATCACGTCGTAATAAGTAAATTGAGCCGAATATCCACCTGAACTGCCGGGGTTTTCCGCGGCGGTCGCGCGCACGCGTCCGGCGCCATCGAAATAACTGACGCTGTACGCTTCTCCGAAGCCATTCTGGATGGTCGAGTAAGTTTGGACATCGCCCGCCGATGTGTAGACATAACGCACGTAAGCGCCATTCGTTTGATTCGTAATTCGGTCAGTACGCGCGGCACCATCGTATGTAACGGTCGCCACGGCATTCTTTGGGTCCTCGGTACGAGTAACCCCGCCAAAGTCGTAGTTGTATTGAATGGTCGAGGAAAAGTTATCAGCATCGGTAATCGTCGTCGGATAGGCGAACGTGTTGCGATTGGCCGCATCGGAAAACGAATCGGTATAGCTGATCGATCTCGTCGTACGTCCGAGGGCATCAATCACACTGGTGACTGAGCCGGTCTTGTTGTAAACGAAAAGCGTGTCATGCACCGGACGATTGCCGGGATCGACGACGTCAGTATGACGAATTATCGAGAGATTGCCGCGCCCGGAAAGGAAACTGACACCATAGGCGGAGGAATCGTGTTGAGTTGGCGTTTGCCGCGTGTCAATAAGAAAGCACCGCCGTAGTCGTAATCAAACACGTCAAACTGATAAAGATTGTCACTGCCATCAAGGATATATTTTCCGGCGGGTAGACCAATGATTCGGCGATCGGTGTAAGTTGAACTCAGATTGTAATTGGTGTGCGTTCGCCGGAGGACCGTCGTTCCGTCCGCGGCATATTCAAAAACGTCACTCGGCAGGCTGAAGGAGCTTGTGGCGTAGTAGCTTATAGCGACACGGCGGCGATTATTCGCTTCATCATAAATATTCGTCTCAGTTACTCGCGGATTCTTCTGGTAACTCAAGCCAGTGTCGTCTTGAGTCCAGGACGTCGTGGTCCACTTTCTTTTGACTCCTCCCGACCACACCTCCATGCTCGAAGTAAGACCGTTCTGCCATCCGGAAGTGTAGAAGAACTCTTTATAAATGGTCAGATCGGGAGTGGTTTGTTGAGACCACGAACCGTCAGCGGCAACACTGTAGCTGGTAAGAGCCTCACTATTATTATTCCAGTTCTCCGCCCAGTTGCGGCGCTCGGTGAACCGAGGACAGTCTGTCTGCCCGGCACTCGAATCCACGTTGTAAGAAGTGTAGTTACGCAGATGCCCATCCGCCGCATATTCGTTAATACGATTCACCTGTCCAAAGGCAGTGTTGTAGTTGAAAGTAAAGGAGGAGCCATCGTGCAAACTCACCTGACTCAACACGGTGACGTTACTGTTGTTTGGACCGTTAATCAGCAATCCGCCTCCGAAAGCCGGTGCCACATAAGCCTGGCCGTAATAGAAGGTGGCCCAATCGTGTGTCACACCCGCCCATGTTTGCCTGATTGCTGTCAGATTAGCATTGGCGTCATAGACAAACGTGATCACTCTGTTAAGCGTGTCCGTAATTGTCAGCAGGTGACCATTCGTTGTGTTGTAGGTAGCGGAGATAAAGTTCCCATTCCGATCCTTGATTTGAGTGCAGCGAAATTCACTGTTTATAGTTACCGGAATGAAAGTGTACTGGGTCCCGTTGCTCGTCCGCAGCAACAACGCATTGGGATTACTCGCATCTAATTGCGCGTAACTGCTGTCCTGCGCCTCATAAATATTTGTGGCGCCAACTTGCCTCAACTCCATCCGGCTACCCGACGACGTGACCAGCATGTAGGCATAGATGTTCGTCTGCGAGTTCAGGAATCGTTGTTGCAATATAGGAAGACCCAGTCGAAATCCTGGCGCAGGTGTACCAAGATCCGCGTTGAACTTCATGTAAGAACCATCTTTGGTCCACACAAGCGCGTTGTAGGTGAGAGTGAGATTAACATCCAACCCAGCACGTCCCGGCAGCGAGAGTAGCGGCGCACTCCAATTGAAGTTGCGCGAGCCTAAGTCAACTCCCGGTTGTCCGGTCTCATTCACCGGTCTCCGACGCGCCGTAGAGAAATTGGGATCGCCAGCCGGAAAGTTTCCGCCGCCACCGCCGCCGCCCTGCGGATCGCAATCCGCGCAGGGGAGATTGGTCTCAATAGGAGCTTTGGCCCGCGGTACCTCAGGCCGGGTTTTGCGTAAATCATCCAGATTGGGAAAGTTTGGTATTGGACCCGTGATGGTTGGCGGTGGTGTTGTCGAGAAGCTGCCTCCTGGTCCATTGCCGCCGCTGCCGATACCGTGCGGCGCAACCGGTTGCGATTGATTTGCGGAGCCACGTACTTTTGCGAGTGCTCCGGCCGCGCTGACTACACCACCACTGGATACTTTTCCCGAAAGCGAAGTAATCTGCCGCGCCCCGTCCGAGATCGCTCGTTCAATCATTGCTGCGTTAGCTACCGGACGAAATGTCTTTAGTAGACCCGCGATCCCGGTAACTATCGGCGCAGCAGCAGAGGTACCAGTCACACTCCAGTAACCGCCCCCGCGCTGCGTGGTAAGAATGTTTGTTCCCGGTGCGGCTACTGTAACTTGTCGAGCACTCCAGTTGGACCACGATGCCGCCTGATCGTAATCGTCAGTGGCCGCCACGACAATCAAATTATTCAGACCAAAAGACGCCGGATAATAAGGAGTCTGGTCCAAATTCTGCCCGCCGTTTCCAGCCGAGCAAACTACGACGACATTCCGTCTCTGGGCACGTTCGATCGCGTCTTTCAAGACGAGCGAGTTGCTGGTGGTACCCCAGGAAAGATTGATAACGTGAGCGCCGTTTGCGACTGCGTAGTCAATCGCTTCAACCGCATTCGCGACATCGCCTATGCCAATGTTGTCTAAAACTCGCAAGCTCATCAGACTCGCGCGCCACATCACTCCCGTAGTGCCTAACGCATTGTTACCTTCGGCAGCGATGATTCCGGCCACCGCAGTTCCATGTCCCTGTTCGTCCTTGATTTCAGCGCTGTCATCCACGAAATCCCACCCATGTAGATCATCTTTGGCGCTGGGCCTGGGATTCGTCCATTGATTGTTTGCGAGATCGGGATGCGAGAAATCGATACCGCTATCAATCACGGCAATCACTGTTGACGGCGATCCACTAGTGGTCTCCCACGCGGCACCAGCCTTGATATCTGACCCAAACTGAGCACCGTTCTGACCTGTGTTTTGCAGCGCCCATTGTTGGGTGAACTGTGGATCGTTCGGAGTTAAATCTTCTTTTGAAATCAGGAAGTTCGGCTCGGCGAATTGGACCTGAGGATTGAGCAGAAGTTGCAGCACTGTCGCTTTCGTATCACGCCCTGGCGCCAGCTCGAGTTTTTCAAAACCAGAGTCACCCTCGAGTTGCTGTTTTCGTCGCACTCCGTGAGTGGCGAGAATCATTTCCTTGTCTCTCGAGGAAACTCCATCACGGAAACGTACGAGGATCTGGCCATCACGATAACGAGCCGGCAACTGCTCTTGCGTGGAGGTAACAGGTTTCAGCGCTGTGGCTGAGACAAGAAAAGGTGTGCAAAGTAAGACAACAAGAATGTAAGAAAGCGACAACGAAACAAACGCGGTACTGCATGAGCGGGAGGCAGACATAATCGAGAGGAACTCCTTGTTTAAGGGCGCACCTACCCACTGGGGCACTTGTCCACACAAATGCGCGGAGATGGACCAGTACGCGCGTTAGTTTTATTTAACTTGTAGTTTGTTAAGTGAGGCTCCGAGAAGCCGAATCACTAAACCATCGGGGATTGGACCATCGGGGAAAGGCAGACCTTAACCGAGCCCCGGGTTTTGTGTCAACCGGTCCTTGAGCTACATACATTTACGGGAAGTCGCCATTAATTCGTGGGGGTCTTGTGGTTCGTGGGTGTGTGAAGACTGAGGCGCGTGCGCATGCGCTGCTGCCACGCACTCTGCTTGCCCTCGCCTTCTTCAATTTGGGACCAGACGCTGGTCAGCGATTCGCCGCCGAGTTGGCGCATCTTCACGTAGAGTAGTGCAGGCACGATCGCGATCAGTGGGATGACGAAGATATTTAGTAGATCAAGAATCTGCTGAAAAACCTGCGCGGAAATCGAGTTTTTCTCGACCCTTGATCGTCCTGCCATAAAGCCCACAACGGAACTGACAATCGCCGGAAGTAAGAACTGAAGAATCGCAACGATTATGACGGTTTTCCATGAACGCGATGCAAGCGTGCGCGCGCGTCGCATCGCGGCTTTGCCTTGCAGTCCTTCAATCAGCACGACCGGAGCGTAGAGCGAGTAACGCATCCACAGCACCATACCCGGAATGACCAGCAGGATAACTCCAAGGAGGATTAACAGCGTCACCCTGATCATCGTCCTGAGAAACGGACGCCAGCGCTTGCGCAACAGCACAAAAGCCTCGCGCAGCTTCACTGGACGCAAAGGCGCGGCGGTCAGTTGTGTGATTATTATTGCCGTGACTCCGGAGATAACAGCCACGGAAATCGTCGTCGCTACAAACTTCAACAAACTCAGAAACGCGATGACTGAAATCACCACGACCTTGTTGAACAGCCCCACGGGTGGCCAATTCTTGTACCAGAGAAATGCAGCGATCAGCAGCAGGCTCGTGATGATCATCGGCACGTGCGCGATCAGGCTGAGCTTGAGAAACTTCGGAAAGTATTCACTATAAAGAGCAAAAGCGCGACGATACAACGCACCGACGCCTTCGCTCTGCCCGCGAAGTGTACTCGCAAACGCGAATGCAGTAGGCGGTCGCTCCCCGGGGTTCTTAGAGAGCGCCGACATCACCACACTCGCAACACGCTTCGGAATCTTGTTGGCACGTTCGCGCAGATCCTGTGGTTTCTGCTCACGATGCGCGCGCATGACAGTCGACGTGTTACCTGCAAATGGCGGATCGCCGGCGAGCATTTGATAGGCAATCACGCCGAGACTGTAAATATCCGATCGCGTATCGACGTAACCGCCGCCACACTGTTCAGGCGACATGTAAAGGGGTGTTCCCATGATGGCGCCGACACGCGTCAGCGCTGCGGTCTGGTCGACCTTCGTGCTGTGCTGCGTGTGTCTCGCGCCGCCAGTTGTTCCTTGATCGAATAACAGCGTGCCGTCTTCGCCAGCGACGGTGAATGGTTCGTGTAATAGCGTTGCAACAGCTTCGCCGCTGCGGGGTCGCATGAGCGTATCCGTCTCGAGGTTCGTGATTGCAGGCGTGGAATCGTCGATGATCGTCGCTGCCGGATCTCCTTCAATGACAGGTGGACTGATTTCACCGACTTTCGCAATGCCGAAGTCAAGCACCTTGACGCGATAACTACCGAGACGATTTGGTTCGAGCCAGATATTGTCAGGCTTCAAGTCGCGATGGATGATGCCTTGCTGGTGCGCTTCATGAACCGCTGAACACACCTGTTCGAGAATATCGGCCACCCATTCAAGCGGGAGACGTTTCTCTTCCGCCAACACATCGCCCAGCGTGCAGCCGTCGAGATACTCCATCACGAGGTAAGCGACCTTACCCGCCTTCACGTTTGCAAAACCGAAGTCGGTTACATCGACAACGTTTGGATGGCGTAAACGACCGGCGGCACGCGCCTCGCGCTTGAAGCGCTCAACAAACTCGTTGTTCCGCATGAACTGCGGCGAGATCAGCTTGAGCGCAACATAACGCTCCGTGCCGAGGTGAGTGGCGAGATAGACCGCGCCCATCCCGCCTTTTCCCAGCAGATGTTCGAGGCGGTACTTCTCGTCAAGCACCTCTCCGAGGTATTCCTCAGCTTCCGACATGAGTGACATCGCTACCGTAGTTATCGGCCACAGATAAACACGAAGTCTGTCTCCATCTGCGACTCCATTCCAATCGGCTGCCCGTCAGGCGGCGGCTGGGCGGGCGTGAGATTCATTTTCTTCGGATCGTCCTGGAAAAGTTTGATTTGATTGAGCGAATAAAACAGAAATGCACGATGGTTTTCGTCAACTGCCAGACGACTTTGCGATGCCAGCCAGTTCTTGAGTTGGTCCAACTTCAACGAAGCAATAGCGCGGACCTGATTTGAAGCACGTTCACCAGATGCGAGGCCCATTAGATCCAACAGGATGATCGAGTTGACGCTGTGTTGTATCTCGCCCGCGTAGCCTGTTGCCACAGGCGCTTTCCACGTAGCGCCAAGTATTCGGTCGATGACTTCAGCCAAACCCGGATTGCGCGGATCGCGCGCGTGAAATTGGACCAGGCGCGCCGCTCGTTCCTGGTTCAGCAAAAATCCGCTCACGTGATCCGCGACTGCCTCCGCGGGTGCGAGTGCGTCGAATACCGGCGTCGTGCGGAGGCGAAAATCCTCACGCGTGCGCTGGTAACCGGGTGGACGCGGCGGAATCAAACGCAACAACGACTCCGGCACCACGAGCGCTTCGGGCTTGAGCGTTTCCAACACTGCCGCAAGTGCACGACGCTGCTCCTCAGGAGAAACGATTTGAGGATTGCGATCACCTTTACCCTTCAGGCTGAAAGTGTAGTCCTGTCCACCGACTACTTTCGCTGCCGCTTCGACCTGGTAGCGGTGATACATGTAGATCGGGACCAGAACATCCTCGATGGTTGCAACGGGCGCGCCTTCGCGGATGTTGTTCTCACCAAAACGCCTGAGTGCGGCCGCGCGCACTTTCATGACGTTCGACAACTCGTCGATCGCGTTCGTGCCGTTGTCCCACAGATGGGCCACCGAACTCGAGCTGCTGGGCGGGCGTGCATCCTGATCGGTAAGATACATCAGGCCACGAGCAAAGGCGTCGCTTAACGTGCGATCGAGTGCTGCCGATTCGTCTGTGCTCGGCGCGAAGTCCTGATAGCCATAAGCGATCGCGACTTTGTCCCATTCGCCGATGCTTTTTGCATATGCATCAGACAGATCCGGAACACCGTCGGCGCCGAGTTTTGCGAGTGGCGCCGGATAGTCCATCACTGACGAACGATTGACGGGACTGGCAGCGTAGTTGTGTTGCAAGCCGAGTGTGTGGCCCACTTCGTGCGCCGACAGTTGCCGCAAACGAGCGAGCACCATCTCCATCAGTTTCGGCGATGCGGTGTCGGTCTTGTCGTAAGGAGCCAATAAACCTTCAGCGATCAGAAAGTCCTGGCGATCGCGTAACGAACCGAGTGAAACACGTCCCTGGATTATCTCGCCGGTGCGTGGATCGACAAGCGAGTTACCGTAGGACCAGCCTCGCGTCGATCGATGAACCCACTGGATGACGTTGTAACGCACGTCCATTGGATCAAAATCCGCCGGCATAATCTCGACGCGAAACGCATCCTTGTAACCAATCGCTTCAAACGCCTGGTTCCACCAACGCGCGCCTTCCAGCAGCGCGGAGCGCACCGGTTCGGGTGCGCCACGATCGACGTAATAGACGATCGGCTTCACTGCCTCACTCACGCGCGCACTCGGATCTTTCTTTTGCAAACGGTGCCGCGAGATAAAACGCTTCGTTATCTGATCTTCGATTGGCGTCGCGAAGTCCATGTAGGTAATGCCGTAATAACCCGCGCGTGGATCAAAAACTCTCGGCTTGAAACCGGCCGGCGGCAGTTGCACGAATGAGTGACGCTCGCGAACAGTGATCGCTTCCGGCACGGGCACAACTTGCCTGACAAACTGTCCCCCGGGCTCGCCGGTGAAAGTCAGAGTGGTTTCTACTTCTGTGTTTTGCGGAAAGTTTTTCATGTTTGGCAGATAAAACGCACTGCGCGTCGGATCGAGACGATACGTTCCCTGCTGTGTTCTTTGCAGCGTGTTGGTGACCTGATGTACGTCACGGAGGTAGAAGTTTGTAGCATCAACCAGCACGCGATTGCCTTCTTCAGCGGCAACGTCGAATCCCCACAATGTCGACTCCGCAAACGCATCCTTCACTGCAATACGTTCGTCGGGATTATTGGTGATCGCGCGGTAGTTGTAGTTTGGCGCGACCAGCAGCACGCGTGGTCCAGTGCGATCGAAACGCACGATCGCACTGTTACCGAGTTGTCCACGATCGAGTCCGATGTCGTTCGAGCCGATGCCGGCCGGGAGAGATTCGACGTAAAGAAACTCGGTGTTCCACTTGTCGATCTCCAGCCAGACTTTGCCCGCTTTCGCATCCCAGTAAAACGGAAAGAAGCCGGAAAACTTCTGCATTCCGGCTACTTTTTCTGTGAGTGTTTGCGGCTTCTGGGCCTGCACAGTTGAAAAGCAAATCAACAGCAGCAATACGCCGAAAATTTTGTTCATATCCGTGTTTATCCGTTTAATCCGCGGCTAATGTTTCACTGGTTTTTCCACTCGGGAATTCGGCCCGGCGTCCAGGGCGCACCGGCCGCTTCCAATTGTTTCTCGAGCTTCGCCAGATCGACCTCGATCAACTGTCGCAACTGATTCAGAGTATTTTCGAAGTCGAGTGCGGCAGCGTTGTATTGAGCGAGTTGAGTTTGAGTCGGCCGCGCGATCGACATGCGTTGCGCACCCACAACGTAACCGACGCGATCGTTAATCGATGGCAGCGTGTTCATGTTACGTTGTCGTGCCGCACTATCACCATTGAGCGCACGCAGGATCTCGTTCGTTCTCTTATCCAATGCTGCTGCCTCGTCCTGTAAGCGCTGTGGCAACGAAGGCGTTTCGCTAATCGCGCGCTTGATCGCCGCGAGGCGAGGCTTCAGCGCGGTCGCAGCCTGCGTGGCTCCGGTAGCAGCACGCTGCAATCGAGCCGCCTTCTGCTGAAACTCGACTAGCGCAGCGTGATCGGAGGCGGACATCGTCTCCTGACCTTCGACGACTACCTGAAATGTTTGCGGTGGTCCAATCGGAGTGACTACACCGTCAACTCGTTTTGCGATCGCTGCCTTGTAAGTGCCGGGCATAACGAGTGGACCTGCCGGTGGTTCGAAATCAGGATCTGCATCGGGTGGCGGCGGCGTGGAGAGAGTGGCTGCCGGATAACGCAGGTCCCACGTCAGTCGCTGGATGCCCGCGCCTGCCGGACCGGTAAGTCGTCGCACTACATTGTCGGAACCATCAGTGATCGTGACGATGATCGCCGGGGCCTCTTCCTCTTCTTCAGCGCGTAACTCAGCGCGCGTGGGCCAACCGGCCGACGCGCCTTTCTTTTCCGCTTCGCGCTCACTCTCCTGCCGCTTCTCTTTCTTCGTTTTGAGCGCGTCTTTGAGGTACCAGGTCATCGTGGCGCCATATGGCGGATTGTCAGCGGTGAAGAAACGCTCGCCCTGAGAACTCTTGCCGCGGCCGCCGAGCGGTTGCGATTGGATGTACATCAATGCGTCTTTCACCGGAAACACAGTAGCGTCCTGTCGCAGCATTTCGGGTTTGATCGAACGCAGCGGCGTGTAGTTGTCGAGAATGTAGATGCCGCGACCAAAAGTGCCGACGACGAGATCGTTCTCGCGTTTTTGAATGTTCAGATCGCGCACTGCGATCGTCGGCAAACCACCTTTGAGTTGAATCCACTTCTGCCCACCATCCACCGAGAAGAACAAACCATACTCCGTTCCGGTGAACAGCAGGTTCGGATTCACGTGATCTTCCGCGATGGCCCAAACTGGTCCATTCTTCGGCAAGTTAGCGCTGAGAGAAGTCCAGGTTCGTCCGGCGTCTGTTGTCTTCAGTAAATACGGTTTGAAGTCGGCGTTCTGGTGATTGTCGAAAGCGACATATGCCGTGTTGGCATCGTGATTCGAAGTGATGATGCGGCTGACGTACGACATGTCGGCAACGCCGGGAAACTTCTCGATCTTGCGCCACGTTTTGCCGCCATCTTCGGTGATCTGCAACAGACCATCGTCCGTGCCAACGTAAATCAGACCGTCTTTCTTCTGCGACTCGGCCAGCGCCGAGGCGTTGCCGAAGAATGCCGTTGACGCATTTTTCGCAACTGCATCAATACTCCAAACTCTGCCCATCACGGGCAGCTTGTCACGATCGAGCGCGCGCGAGAGTTCGCCGCTGATCACCTGCCACGTGTCGCCGCGATCGTCGCTGCGATAGAGCTTATCCGAGGCAATGTAAAGTCGCGTGTGTAAGTGTGGGCTGATAATGAATGGCGTGTCCCAGTTCCAACGCGGCGGATCTTCGTCACGGCCGGGTTGCGGTTGAATGCCGATGCGTTCGCCGGTGCGTTTGTCGAAGCGAACGATCACGCCGTGCTGTAGCGACGCGTAGTTCGTGTTCGGATCTTCCGGATCGACTTGCGAACGAAAACCGTCGCCGCCGTTAGTGACAAACCAATCGCTATTAACGATGCCCGAGGCGCTGCGAGTGCGTGATGGGCCACCAAAACTGAAGTTGTCCTGAGTACCGCCGTAGACGTTGTAGAAAGGCTTCGCGTTGTCGGTGGTGATGTCGTAGAACTGCGGCACCGGAAGGTTTGGTTTGAAGTCCCAGTTCTGGCCGCGATCGTAACTTTCGTAAATACCACCGTCACAACCGACCAGATAGTGTTCGGTGTTTGCGGGATCGATCCAGATTTCATGATTGTCGACGTGCTTGTTCTTCTCACCGAGGCGACGCAGCGTGCGGCCGCCATCGTCCGACACCATCAGCAGAACGTTCATGACGTAAATGCGATCGACGTCTTTTGGATCGGCGACTATGCGTGCGTAGTACATCGCGGTCGCATCAAACTCATTGCGTCGTTCCCAACTGCCGCCACGATCGCTCGAGCGAAAGATTCCACCTTTGCGATCCGCAGCCTCGACCGTCGCGTAGATCACGTTCGAGTCCACTGGCGAGATGGCGAGGCCGATCCGCCCGAGCTCAACAGTGGGCAAGCCTGCGCGCAATTTGTTCCAGGTCGCGCCGGCATCTGTCGATTTATAGATCGCGCTTTCCGGACCACCGTCGATCAGTGTCCACATGTGACGCCGGCGTTGATACGAAGCGCAGTAAATCGTGTTGGGATCGTTTGGATCGATAATAATATCAGTGACGCCGGTGTTCTCGCTGATGTTGAGAATGTTCTTCCAGGTCTTGCCGCCGTCAGTCGTTTTGAACAGGCCACGCTCGCCACCCGGTCCCCACAACGGACCCTGTGAAGCAACGTAGATGATGTTTGAGTCTTTGGGATCGATCGCGATGCGGCCGATGTGCTCGGAAGTTTTGAGACCAACGTTTCTCCACGTCCGGCCACCGTCATCGGATTTGTAAACACCGTTGCCGTAGGAGACGCTGCGTTGGCTGTTGTTCTCTCCAGTGCCGACCCAAACTGTCAGTGGGTTCTTCGGATCGAGTGTAATGGCGCCGATTGAGTAAGAGCCTTCGTTATCAAATACGGGCGTCCATGTGATGCCCGCGTTGACTGTCTTCCACACGCCGCCCGATGCAACCGCAACGTAGTATCGCGAAACGTTGGTGGGATCGACCGCAAACCCGACCACGCGTCCGGAAGTAAAAGCTGGACCAATCGAACGCAGTCGCAGGCCATTGAATGTCGGTGTGGAAAACGGATCGCGCGGCGTGGGTGATACTTCGGGGGTCGGCGTTGGACTCGGACTAACAGCGGAAGTTGGAGACGGCGATGCTGGTGGTCTCGGAGGTTCCTGTGCAACTACGCTGAGCGGCAGTAGTAAGAACAGAGAGATCACGGTCAGTGTGCACGAAGACAGTCTCATGGACGATTTCCTCTTGGTTTCGAATAGAGATGGAGCTTTAGACCGTACGGCGGGGCAGAGCCACGCCTCACATCAGACGGCATAGCCAAAGCGATCGATGTTCGTCAACAGCAGACAGAGCTTAACACGGATTACACAGATAAATGTTCGCGCAGGAACGCAATCGTCCGCTGCCACGCGTCGGCGGAAGCTTCAGCGTTGTAGACTTCGGGCCGCGTGTTGTTGAAGAAAGCGTGATCGGCGTCCTTGTAGATCTTCATATCAACCTGCTTGCCGAGATCTTTCAACTGCCGTTCGAGATCGTGGACCACCGCAGGCGGGACGGAACGATCTTTCTCCGCGTAGTTACCGAGCACGGGTGCGTGCAGGTTCGGCAGATCCGGTTTCACCTTTGGATGTATGCCGTAGAAGACCACGCACGCGCCGATCTTCGAATTCTTTGTCGCTGCGTACAGCGCGAGTGCGCCGCCCATGCAGAAACCAATGATACCGACCTTCTTGCTGGTGGTTGAGTCTTGAGTTTCGAGGTAATCAACCGCCGCGCTGAGATCTCGTTCCGCTTCGTCGATGCGCAGCGCCATCATCAACTTGCCGGCTTCGTCGGGAGACTTCGCTGACTTGCCGTGATACATGTCGGGTGCGAGCGCCACGAAGCCCTCGGCTGCGAATCGATCACAAACGTCTTTGATGTGATCGACGAGTCCCCACCACTCCTGAAGGACGATTACACCTGGACCACTGCCCTGCTCGGGTACAGCCAGATACCCGCCGGTCGTGCCGCCGGCAAACGGAAATTGGACCATTTCTCCCATGTGTTCTCCTCTATTCTGTGTCTGACCGCCGGCGATCGAGCAGCACGCCGTCCCAGCGATTCATGACGTCCAGATGAATGTCAAACTGATCGATCACACGCATGGTGATGTGATTAATCATGTCGTCGAGATTTTGTGGGTGATTGTAGAACGCGGGCACGGGCGGCAGGATGATTACACCCATACGCGCCAGTTTCAACATGTTCTCGAGATGTATTTCGCTGAACGGCGACTCGCGCACCACGAGGACGAGTTTGCGGCGCTCTTTAAGAATCACATCTGCGGCACGATGTATCAGGTTATCGCCGAGGCCATGTGCAATGGCAGCGAGCGTACGCATGCTGCACGGCGCAATGACCATCCCGAGAGTGACGAACGAACCGCTCGAGATGGCCGCTCCCTGCGCGCCGATACCGTAACTCTGCGTCGCGAGACTTTGTACGTACTTGAGTGAATGTGGGGTTTCATGAGTGAGCGTGCGCGCCGCCCACTTGCTCACCACCAGATGTGTCTCCACTCCCGACCCGTGCAGCATCTGCAGTAAGCGCACACCAAAGATCGTTCCGGTCGCGCCAGTGATGCCAACGATGAGGCGAGTGGTTTTTTCCGCTTGCATGCGGATTTATTGTCTATGAAGTGTGCGGCTCTCGCAAGGAAGCAGAAGCAGAAAACACGCAACAATTGATTGCGAGAGTGAGGTTTGTGGTTTACCAGGCGTTAAGATTTACGCAGCCTCTACATAATCAACAAGACTCGTTGGTTTGGGAATTGGCAATCCATCCTCACGCATGCCCGCCAGGTGAAGTTCAATTGCTTCTCGCATGCGTTGTCTCACCTCTTCGAGTGTTTTTCCAGTCGCAATACAGCCTGGTAAATCAGGTAAGTAAGCTGAATAATTTTTCTTACCAGTTTCGATGATCATCACATAACGCATAACATGAACTCTATTTCTTCAATCCTGCCTGAGTCAAGATACTTTTCAAAGTCTTTGGATGAATATCGTCCGACGGATGCCCAGCCACTGTGACTCGACCCATCTTCGTTGGGTGCTTTAATTGACGGTGACTTCCAACAGTCACGGCAATGTACCATCCATCATTTGTGAGCCGCTTTAAAATATCGCGAACTTTCATTTGCCTCCGTGAGGTTGGGGCAATATATGAGACGAGGGAGCTGTGCATGTTGCATGTCGCTTATTCTCTACGAAGGTGAGAGTAGCCGCAAGCAACATGCCACCTGCACAGCCCTGGGAGGGTGAGGACGGAAACAACGATGGTGCACATCTCAAATGAACCTTCGCGCACATAACAGAGAGCCATAGTGGCAGCCGTATCACCGCCGTACGCCTGCGACTCACAATCCTTCACTAAACCCGTGCGGCCACTGCCGCTCCAAATATTGGTTGCGGCTTCGCCGCCTGATGTGAGGCAGGGCCATGCCCTGCCCGTCAACATATTCAAAAATCTATCGGGGCTGCGCCCGCGGCAGCCCGGACCAAGGGCATAGCCCAAAGTGGAATAGTTAAAGCGCGACGGCAGGGCAGAGCCCTGCCTCACATCAGGCGGCAAAGCCGCAACACAGCAGGCGGCAAGGCCACAGCAGGCGGCAAAGCCACAGAGGCGGCAAAGCCGCAACGGTTGGTCAGAGGTACTCTGCTTGCTTTGAATAGGACCAACGGGAGGCAGGACCAATGATTAGAAAGTTGAAATCAGGTAAATACCGTCTTTATTCCCGCAAGGCAGATGCGAAGACCGGTAAGCGCAGGAATCTCGGAACGTTCGATACGAGGGAAGCAGCCGAGAAGCATGAACGCGCGGTCCAATATTTCAAGCGGAGGTAAAGCTATGGCCAGATACGGCAAGAAGGCGCAGGACAAAGTCGAGAAGGCGATGCACGAGCGCAAACATGGAACGCTCAAAAGCGGCAAGTCCGGTAAGAAAGTAACCAGCAAGAAACAAGCGATCGCTATCGGCTTGTCCGAAGCACGCGAGGCAGGAGCAAAGGTTCCGAAGAAAGGGTCCAAGAAGTCTTCCAAGAAATCGTCGAAGAAATCATCAAAGAAGAGGTCTTCGAAGAAATCTACTTCAAAGAAGAAATAAAAGCCGGGCGCGAAATGCACCCGGCCATTAGAACAAATTGATGCTCTAAACTAAGCTTGAACGGTCGTGTACTTGTCGATCATTTTCGTGATTGATTCTTTACTCGTCGCGCCGACTACGCGCTCGACTTCTTTTCCGTCGCGGAACAGAATCAACGTCGGAATACCTTTAATGCCGTAGCGTTGTGCAGTCGAAGGGTTGTCGTCCACATTCAACTTCACCACACCCGCTGTCTCACCATACTGCTCCGCCACTGCGGCTACTGTCGGAGCCAACATGCGGCAAGGGGCACACCATTCCGCCCAAAAATCCACCAACACCGGTTTGCCTGCGCCCAAAACATCTTTCTCAAACGAGCTATCGCTCACTTCTTTCACAAATTCACTCATTGTATTCGCTCCTAGGTAATAATCTTTCGAAACTTATTGCCCCTCGCCTTCGAGGAAATTCTTTAACAACCGTGCCCGTGACGGATGCCGCAGCTTGCGCAACGCCTTCGCTTCAATCTGGCGAATGCGTTCGCGAGTCACGTTGAAGTTCTGGCCCACCTCTTCGAGCGTGCGCTCGTGGCCGCCGTTGTCGAGTCCGAAACGCAGCCTGATCACGCGCTCTTCACGCGGGCTCAACGTCTGCAACACATCACCAGCGATCTCCCGCAGGTTTGAAGTGATCACACGTGCCGCCGGGCTCTCACTCGACTTATCTTCAATCAGGTCGCCTAGCTGCGAGTCACCGTTTTCACCAATCGGCGTCTCCAGTGAGATCGGATCCTGCATCAGCTTGCGAGCCTTGCGCACCTTGTCGACTGAAGTATCCATCTTCTTCGCAATCTCTTCAGTCGTCGGTTCGCGGCCCAGTTCACGCACCAGCTCACGCGAAGTGTTCTTGAGCTTATTAATCACTTCGATCATGTGAACCGGAATACGGATGGTGCGAGCCTGGTCGGCGATAGCACGCGTGATTGCCTGGCGAATCCACCACGTCGCGTAAGTTGAAAACTTGTAACCACGCCGCCAGTCAAACTTATCAACGCCCTTCATCAATCCGAGATTGCCTTCCTGAATCAGATCCAGGAATTGCAGACCACGATTCTGATACTTCTTCGCAATCGAAACCACCAGACGCAGGTTGGCTTCAGTCAACTCATGCTTCGCCTGCGCGGTTTGGGCTTCGCTGACCGCAATCATCTGATGCGAACGTTTGATCTCCAGCGCTGTCAGGTGATGCTCAGTTTCGATCTCCTTCAAACGCTTGCGAGCAGTCGCGACATGCTTTCGATATTCCTTCGCCTTGTCCGCCTTCAGGCCTTTACGCTTGAGTTTCTCTGTATAACCCTCGATCTCGCGTTCGAGATTTCGAGTTTCCTTGTAAACGGCGCCGATAGCGGAGATGAGCCGCTGGCGAGCTGCCTCTTTCAGATGCAGACTTCTGATTTCCGTCGCAATCTCGAGTCTGGTGCGAGCGAGCTTGCGCCGCAAACGCAACAGTTTCTTCGAGCGCTTGCCACGCGCCACTCTAAACTCCTCGGCGTATTTATCAAACTCCTTGAGGCCACGCTTATAGAGTTGTTGGATGTTGTTTAGACCTTCAATGGTCCACTGTAAATACTCTTCACTACGGTCTTCATGTTCTTCCGTCTCCATTTGATCGGAGAAGGCCACTACGTCGCGGATATTGAGCGTACCGGAAGCGAGTTCGTCACCGATGCGGAAGAGTTCAACGACAGCGATTGGCGAGCGTGCGATTGCTTTTTCGGCACGCTTCTGCCCGCGCTCGATCCGCTTCGCGATCGACACTTCCTGCTCACGCGTCAGCAAAGGCACTACGCCCATCTCGCGCATGTAAACGCGGATGGGATCCGACGTCTTATCCATCTCGCCGGCCGAGAGGTCGAGTTCGACTTCTTCACTCATACCTTCCTCGGACTCAACCACAGACGAGGACTCCTCGATCAAAGGCTCCTCGATCTCGGTCTCACCACTGGTCGCTCTTTCGAGCGTTTGCAGCACTTCATCGATATCTTCTATCGACACGGCGTCGTCGGTCAGTTCCTCGCTGAGGTTGACAAACTCGCCCTTCACCGAATTCATGAGCTCGATACCGCTTTGATCTTTTTCAAGCCTGGACAAAATTAACTTCCTTTCTCGCGGTTTTATTTACGCAATTCGGAGGGTGCACGTCCTCCGTTCTTCGCCCCTGCGCGCAACTGGGGCAAAGTTACCTGCTTCTGGTCAAAATGCCGCTTCTTCCCATTCTTCTCTATAGTTTTCGATGCCATAGCAGCGCCGCAGGGTTTCAAACGTCTTACAACATCGTCAATTGTTATGTTTTGCAACACTCTCTCGACGGCTGAGTCGACTTCCAACAGCACGTCGCCTAAAACAGTCTCAATATTCACGCCCACCGGACAATCACGACTCGGAGGCTGCCGGTGTAGCGAAAAGACGCCCCGGCACTCGAGTGCCTGATAGACATCGAGCAAGGTCGTTTTAGCGGGATCGCCCGCCAGCCTGGAGCCACCCAGCGATCCGGTTTGAGACACGACTAGTCCCGCCTCGGCGAGCTTCTTCAACATGCGCCGGATGACGACTGGATTAGTGTTGATGCTTTCTGCAACCTGTTCAGATTTAAGGGGTTCTTCGCCCGACCAGGCCATTAAACTCAGTACATGTACCGCAACCGCAAACCTGCTGTTTGTCGACATATCAAATACTTTGGGGACTTCGGGGCCGCCTTTTTGTAACCATTATAGTTACAAATTTAATTTTGTCAAATCTATTGTTTTAGGGGGGTTACGGATTTCTCAGCGGTCTCTGCGGACCTCGGCGGACTCTGCGTTAAGAATGATTTTTAACGCCGAGGCCGCAAAGGGCCGCAGAGACCGCTGAGAAATGCTTTATACGGCGGGGGCTTTGATTTCCTGAATCAGGGTGAAGAGGTTGTCGATGTCGACCGGTTTGGGGACGAGGGCCAGGTAACCGACTGCGAGGGCGCGCTCGCGATCCTCTTCGCTGGCATAGCCCGAGATGGCGATGGCCGGAACGTCAGCCAGTTCGGGCAGCATTCGCAGTTGATCGAGCAACTGGTAACCGTCAACATCAGGCATGCCGATGTCGGAAACGATGAGATTCGGACGTTTGGTAGCCGCGCTCTGTAACGCCTCGGCGGCAGAAGCGGCGGTTGTGACGGTCGCGCCCTCACGCCGAAAAAGCGTGCTCAACAACAGGAGCGTATCGGGCGAGTCTTCAACGATCAAAACGTCGAGACCTTGCAGTGAGTGAACTCTCTCATCGACCGTCTCCGGTACAACTTTCCCCGTCGGCGCTGATTCAACTCTCAACGTGAAAGTCGCTCCGTAACCCACACCCTCCGATTGCGCCTCGAGCCGTCCACCGTGCATTTTCGTAAGCGCATCCGCGATCGCGAGACCGAGTCCCAGCCCACCATGACGTCTCGAAGTCGATCCATCCGCCTGACGAAAACGATCGAAAACATGTGGCAGAAACTCAGGCTCGATGCCGATGCCGGTGTCGATGACGGTGAAATACGCCTGCGTTCCATCTAATCCTGTAGTTACCGTCACCTTGCCACCCGGATCAGTAAACTTGATCGCGTTCGAAACCATGTTCCACGCGATCTGCTGCAATCGCACCGGTTCGCCCATGACGATCAAATTCGCTGGATACAACGCCAACGACAGTTCGATGTTGCGAGCAGCAGCCGAAGTGCGCACCGTATCGATCGCCGCCTTCACCGCTACGTTCAAGTCAGTGGGCTTGGGTTCAAAATGTAGTTTTCCGGTAGCGATTCGAGAAGTATCGAGCAAGTCGTCAATTAGTCGTGACTGTAACCACGCATTACGCTCGATCGCATCCAGTGCCTGGGAGACACTCTTCTCATCAAGCGCGCCGCTGCGCAATAACTTGATCCATCCGACTACGGGCGTCAGCGGTGTCCGCAGTTCGTGAGATAAAGTAGCGAGGAAGACATCTTTCGCTCGGTTCGCGTCAGCCAACTCGACATTAACCCGCTTCAGCTCCGCCGTTCGCTCTTCGATTCGTCTTTCGAGGTCGAGATTCAACTGTTGCAAATCAGCGCGCGCCTTCTGTTCCGCGAGCATCAGTCGCCGGTGTTCCACGCCACGGCGAATCGTATGCTTCATCGTTTCGATGTCGCACGGTTTGATGAGGTAATCGTAAGCGCCTTCCTGTAATGCGGCGATGGCTGACTCGACGGAAGCAAACCCGGTAAGAACTACAGAGATCGTCAACGGCGCCTCTTGCCTGATCCGGTTGAGGACAGAAATACCGTCGCCACCTTCCATGTGCAAGTCAGTGAGTACCAGATCGTAATCAGCTTTGCTGAGGAGATCGATGGCTTCGTCTCCGCTCGAAGCGGTGTCAACGATGTAGCCTTCCCTTTCAAAAATCGCTGCGGTGGTGATACGCAGGCTCTCTTCGTCGTCGACGACAAGCAGGCGTGCTTCCTTGAAAAACGGAGCGAAAGCGCCGGCATCGTTCAGCGGCGCATTGTTCCCCGACTGGTCAAATGATTGACTCATTTTGTCGCTAACTTCGACTGGCTCTCCTGATCTTCGAGAATCGGCGACTCAACCTGAAGCACGATACTGAAAACCGTACCGCGCCCGATTTCACTGCTCACTTCGATGCGCCCGCCGTGCTGCCGAACAATGTCCTGCGTCACCCATAATCCCAGTCCTGTCCCTTTCTTACCCGTCGAAAAGAACGGATCGAAGATACGAGCCAGATCGTCTTCGGCAATCCCTACACCGCTATCGCTGAGTTGAACCAGAATCGACGGCTGCAAAGCCTGCTCGTAACGGGAAGTGGAAATCACGATCTCACCCTCGCCTTTGATCGCCTGTTGCGCGTTGATGATGAGATTGAGAAACACCTGTCGTAACTGGTCGGCGCGAGCGCGGATGCGCGGCAACGACTCATCGAACGACTTTGTGATCCGAATGCGCAGTTGGTGCATCTTCTTTTCCATGAGGACGAGCGTCTCTTCGAGCAGTTGATTGATGTCAACCCAATCGACTTCACCGGGCCGTCGCGCAAACCCGAGCATCTGCCGGATGATGTGCGATACACGCTCAGTCTCTTTTCTCGCAATCTCTAGGAAACGTGAATTCTTGTCGCCTTCACCGTTCACCTGCATCAGGTAAAGCGCGTTCTTGATCGCTTCGAGCGGGTTATTCACTTCGTGAGCGATCGATGCAGCGAGACGTCCGACAGCCGCCAGTTTTTCTGATTCGAACAACTGTTGTTCGACGCGGCGGCGCTCGAGTTCGCGAATCTCAGTCAGGTCGTGAAGAATCGAAACCACCGCGGTGACCTGTCCCGTCATATCCAACACTTCGCGCGCCGTGATCTCCATCGGCAGCGATTGGCCGCTCTCCGGATCGATCAACTCAATCTCAGCCTGGCGGCCTGTTTCCGAAGCCGATGCAAGCGCGGAGATAAAGGAAGTGAGTTTCACTGCATTCGCGCGCACCGCACCAGCGGCCGATGATTTGAAAGATTCGTTTTCCTGAAACAACAACTCCGCGCGCCGGTTGAACAAGATAAAGTTGCCGGCCGAGTCGCACACCACGATCGGATGACCCACGTTCTCAATGATCAAATCGAGACGATCGCGTTCCCGACGCGATTCAGATTCGGCATGTTGCAGCTTGACGAAGTTATGCGCGAGCTCCTCGTTTGCTTCACGCAGGTCGGTTACGTCGCGGAAGATCGAGACCAGACCGAGCGGCTCGCCGCGCGCGTTTGTGGCCGGAGTTGAGATTACTTCGAAGTGAATATCCGAACCCTCAATCGGATCGACGAGCGTGATGTCGCGCTGGATGACTTCCGACGACGAAACGGTGGCGCTCGAGAGATATGCAGAGAACAGCAGGTCGTTCATCTTCAGCGCGCGTCGTTTACCTTCGCCCGCATTGGCCGAGCCGCTGAAGAGTTCTTCAGCACGTCGATTTTGCAGCAGTATTTCATTGTCGAGATCGGTGAGCACGATCGGGTCCGCAACCGACTTCATGATCGACTCGATCCACTGCCGCTCACGCTGGAGCTTCGTGACTGTGTTGATGAGTCGTTCCTGATGAGTCGCAAGAGAAGCGACGATCCCGATGCGCTCAGCGAATCGTTTGATTATCGTCAGCGAGTCAGGATGAATTTTATCGCGATTTGCGCCGACGTAGAGCACGCCCAGGCGCGCGCCAGGCTCGAAGGTCCAGTAGTGATTACGCGATCTATTTTCGCGACCGGTTTTTGGTGAGATTTCTGAGATCCCAAACAGAGGAACCGCCAGCACGTCTTCCTGCCACTGCATGTTCGCGAAGAGACTTCGAGATGATTCGTCCTCGTCCATCGCGATCCATAGCGGCTGTGCGTCGTGAATCACACGCACACAAGCAGCACCCGAATCCAGCGGCATCTCGATCCGAATCGTCGATGGATCCACGTCAAAGCCAAGGGCGGCGCGCACCCGCAGCTCAGCGTCTCGTTCATTGATGATGGCGATTGCTGCCTGGCGATGGCCGAAGTTGGTCGTGATCGCTTCGAGGGCGAGGAGTAGTCGTTCGTGAAGCTTGGGTGTGGCCAGCATCTGCGTCGTAGTCTCGATAAAGACGTCGTACTGACGCAGGTGCGGAGCAGCCCGCTCCGAATCCGAAATGGAAGGCGCAGTGTGTACAGCGAATTCTGCGGGAACTTCTCCCATAATCTTATTGCCGATTTACGATTGCCGATTGCCGATTTTTGCCAATTGGCAATCGGCAATGGTTTTTATTTCTTCTCCACCTCGACCGTTGTGACGCGCCGGCGCGTCTCCGTCTCTACTCCCTCAACTCCAGGCGTTAGCGTCGGTCGGGATACCACAGGCGTCAATCCGACGGCTTCGGCGTACTTCAGGTATGTATCGAT
>Ga0105248_10002079_pt1 | contig 22148 bp, 16 predicted proteins | sample KBSS34metaG_FD_81524 | JGI IMG/M metagenome (GOLD analysis project Ga0105248, IMG submission 81524) | Switchgrass rhizosphere microbial communities from Kellogg Biological Station, Michigan, USA - KBS S3-4 metaG | ecosystem: Host-associated > Plants > Roots > Rhizosphere > Soil | place...
GCCGAACTCGGCAGCGAGCCGGCTTGCTTGCGCCAGTTTCGCCGGATCGGAACCGCCCAGTTGCAGCGCCACCGGATGTTCGCTCGCATCAAAACCCAGCAGCCGGGCGCGGTCGCCGTGCAGCGCCGCATCCGCCGTCACCATCTCGGTGTACAACAGCGCATGCCGGGTCAGGCAGCGGTGCAGCACCCGGCAGGGGCTGTCCGTCCAATCCATCATGGGGGCAATGGCGAATTTGTGATTTAAGATATTCATATAATTAGATAATTTCGGTTCCTGCCACTTCTACAGCGAATTCTTACGCCGGGTTTTCCCACAATAGCTTTTTATATCCAAGCTTGCTCTCAGGACGCGGACAGCAAGCGGAAAACGCGTCCTGGGCGTGATGGATTTGTGATCGAAATCGTGATCGGCATACCCCAACTGACTGACAATAGTGGGTTGTCGGTCCAGTCCGAGATCGGCCCGATTTTCGGGATCAATTCGGTTCTCTATCCCGCGCGGTCCATGGCGGCCCAGAGCGCATTAGGATTGCTTATCGGCCAAGGGCTTAAAGAGAGCTTGAAGTTGTTGAAAGCGCTCGCGCATGGCTTTTGCTTCTTCGGGATGAAGGGCGCGCACATTGTAGCTTTCGCTTGGATCTATGCTCATATCGTATAGCTCGTCATAGCCGAACACTTTGTACTGATTTATGGCGATATATTTCCACTTCTGAGTCCGGATCGCGACCGGTTCCGCGCCCTGGAAAAGCACGAACTCGCGATCAATATGCTCGCCGCGTTGAAGTACTCCGGTTATGTCGATGCCATCCAATGCAGGTCCCGCGGTTGCTCCGGCCATGGCACAGAATGTGGGTAGAAAATCGATCCCGGAACAAACGCCATTGACCCTCTTTCCGGCCGGTATGGTGCCCGGACGCCAGGCGATGCACGGAACCCGATAGCCGCCATCATAGGCCGCGCCGCCCTTGCGATCGCGCAGCGGCACGCTTGAGCCCCAGTACCAGGGGCCGTTGTCCGACGTGAAGATGACGAGCGTGTCCCGGTCCAGACTCAAGTCCCGCAGCTTGTTCAGAAGCCGCCCCACGATGGAGTCGATTTCCATGATGGTATCGCCATACGGTCCTTCGACGCTTCGGCCCTTGAACGCCGGTGAAGGGATTTCGGGTAGATGAGGCGTGCTGAGAGACAATTGCAGATAGAAGGGGCGTTCTTTGTTGTCCTCGATGAACCGTTCGGCGCGGCCGTAGAATTGTTGTTCCAGGGTCGAGGTCAAGTTGGTGACGTCGTCCGTGGCGGGGTTGAAACGATTGGCGCCTGGAAAATGGAAGTCGGCCGGCGTCTCGCTGACTTGGGCTGCGCCGACCTTGGCTTCGTAGATGGTAAGCGGGACCATGTCGTGGCTGTAGGGAATGCCGAAAAAAAGGTCGAAGCCGTGCACGGTCGGCGGCCAGTACCGGCCCTGATGGCCCAAATGCCATTTGCCGATATGCGCCGATGTGTAGCCCGCCGGCTTTAGTGCTTGGGGAATCGTCACGCTGTCCAGCGGAAGGCCGCGGTCTTCATTGGCCATGATGACGCCGCGCGCCAATCCCGCTCTGACGGCATATCGGCCGGTCAGCAGGCCCGCGCGGGACGGCGTGCAGAGATTTTGCGGCGCGTAATAGTCCGTCAACACCGTGCCTTCCCGGGCCATGCGGTCCAGATTTGGCGTGGGTATGGAACGATTGCCATTGGGTCCAATATCGCCGTAGCCGAGATCGTCGCAGAGCACGACGATAAAATTCGGCTTGCGGGCGGCAAATGCGGGCTCCGTGCCAGCCATCCCCAGCAAGAGCGCGAAACCGGCGGAACCGATCAGCAAGCGGCGTCGATCGAACTTATCCGGCATCGGGCGGGGCCTTTCCTGGAAAATCACAAATCAAGAATGCGAGTCCGGACCTCGGGAGGGATTTGCAAATTGGATGGAGGATTGAACTGCGGCAGGTCGCGCGGATCTCCATCATGCTCGGGTACGCCGCTGGTATTGATGTACCAATTTATCAACCTTTGCTGCAGCTCGGCGCGTGTCGCGGCAATGGACCTGTCGTCGATCAGATTATGCTCCTCCCAGGGGTCGGTCGAGCGGTCATACAGCTCATTCTGACCGCCCGGGCGCGCAATATAAGTGTAGCGCCCGGTCTTGATGGAGGCGCAGCGGCTGGCCGTTTCCGGTCTGTCATTCAAGAGCGCGGATTTGGGGCCGTACAGACCACCCAGGCGAAGCTTTTCGGCGTCATAGACATTGGAGCCGCCTTCGCTGAAGGAGGCGCGGAGCGGATCGCCGGGGCCGCCATGAATTTGGGGCAGTAAGGAGCGGGCAAAGTGTGTGTGGCGGGCTTGCGTGCCGGCCAGTTCCAGGAACGTCGCCATGATGTCGTAGAGCTCGACCATCGGGTGGCTGGTCACACCGGCGGTTCCGCCCGGTACGCGCGCGATCAGCGGGACATGGGTGAGGCAGGATTCAAGCCCGGACGGCCATTTCTCCACCAATCCATAATCTCCGGCATAGTCGCCGTGGTCCGAGGATGTGACGATGGCTGTATCCTGGGCATGGCCGGTGCGTTCCAGCGCTTCCAGCAACTCGCCCAGCAGCCAGTCGGAATAGCTGACTTGGCCGTAATAGGTCGCCCGCACCTGGCGCAGTTGCGCGTCGCTCACCTGGTCCAGGCCATAGGCTTTGCGAATGTCGCTATAAAAGCCCGGTTTTTTGGCCAGTCCGGGCGGGACCAGCGGCGGCAGGTCCGCGGGCTTGTACATGGTGTTGAAGTCGGCGGGCGCGCCATAGGGCGGATGCGGCTGGCTGAGCGGCAGAAAAATGCAGAAGGGGCGTGTATTTTCACCGCGTTCCAGGATCGCGATTGCCCTTTGCAGCATGGCGTAATCCGCGGTCTTGCGCCGGTCCATGCCGCCCTTGACCAGCATGGTGAAAGGACCGTCGGGCGTATCCTGCGCCAGGATGTCGGCAATCTGGTTGGCTTGCGCCCATTCGGTGACGCTGTCTTTGAACGTCGCACTGGCCAGCGCGTCATTCTTGCCGAACCAGAAGACGTCGTAGCCCGCTTCCCGCAGATAGCGGAACATGTTCGGTTCATGGGGCCGCAGAAAATAGGTCAGGGTGCGGTGGCCGCGCACGCTGGTGGGCCAACCGGTCAGCAGGCTGCAGCGCGATGCGCCGCAGACCGGATATTGGACATGGCAATTCTCAAACCGAGCGCCTTCGCGCGCCAGGCGGTCGAAGTTGGGCGTCTTGACGACAGGATTGCCATAACAGGCGAGGGCGTCGGCCCGCATTTCGTCCGGAAAGAACAGGATCAAGTTCGGTCTGGCCGGTTGGGCCAATGCGGGCAAACAGGGGAACCCCAGGACGGCGCCCCCACCGAGCAGTGTCCTGCGATTCAAGGCCATCTCCGCTCCCTTCCTGATAACGGCGCATTCCCCGGGGGCGGTCGCGCACTCTATCTTTTGGCCTATTTGTATCAGTCCTCAATTATCTCGAGTCAATCAAAAAATCTCGAGATCATGTTTACTTTCGAGGATAAACCCCGTATCAAGCCGTCGAAAGCCACGGAACGCTGGCGGCGGTGCCAAGGCGGTCGGCATCGTTGCTGAAGCCGATAGCCGCGGATTTCGCTGACTTAAGTAACAAGAACACCAGCCGCACTGGAGCAACTTGATGACCTTCTTATTCCCGCCCCGCGAGACACCCGGTGTCGCCATTTCCGGCGAGACCGCCCGATTTCCGGTGCGCCGCATCTTTTGCGTGGGGCGAAATTATCGCGAGCACGCCAAGGAGATGGGATCCAATCCCGACCGCGACCCCCCCTTCTTCTTCACCAAGCCTGCCGATGCGCTGGTCGGCGACAATGAAACGGTCGCCTACCCCTTGCTGACCAAGAATTTTCACTATGAAGGCGAATTGGTGCTGGCCATCGGCAAGGGCGGCACCGCGATACCCGCGTCCGACGCGCTCGATCACGTCTATGGCTATGCCATCGGCAATGATTTGACGCGCCGCGATCTGCAACTTGCCGCGCGCGAGAAGGGCCGTCCCTGGGATTGGGGCAAGGCCTTCGACCGGTCGGCGGTGTGCGCGCCGATCCATCCGGCGGCGCGGATCGGTCATCTTTCAAAAGGAACGCTACAGACGCGGGTCAACGATCAAGTGAAACAGTCGGCCGACATTGCCGACATGATCTGGAATGTACCCGACATCATAGCTTTTCTGTCCGCCTCCATCGCGATAGCGCCTGGCGACCTGGTCTATACGGGCACGCCCGCGGGCGTCGGTCCATTGGTGCCCGGCGATGTCTGCACGGTATCCGTCGAAGGATTGGGGACTCTGACCACAAGGATCGCCACGCGGGAAAGCGCCTAGCGCGCCTTCCGCCGATCGGGAGGTTACCATCATGGGAACGACCGTGGGTGCCGCCAAGGTGGATACGATGCCGGTGCAGGCACGCCTAGAAGGCGCGTCACTGCGGGCGGTCATTCTGTGCGCGCTGGTGATCGCACTGGATGGCTTCGATGCGCAATCGATTGCCTATGTCGCGCCCAGCATAACCGCGGCCTGGGGACTGAAGCCGGCTGCGTTCGGCACCGTTTTCAGCAGCGGACTTCTGGGGCTGACGATCGGGGCCTTGCTCCTGAGTCCCGCGGCGGACCGTTTCGGACGCAAGCCGATGATCCTGGTCTCGGTGTTGCTCTTCGGCGTCTTTTCCCTGGCTACGGCTTCGTCCCAGACCATCGGCCAGCTGACCCTGTACCGGCTGGCGACGGGCATCGGGCTGGGCGGCGCCATGCCAAACCTGGTGGCGCTCACCAGCGAGCATGCGCCGGCGCGCCTCAAGTCGACCTTGGTGATGCTGATGTTTTGCGGCTTTCCGCTGGGATCGGTGGCGGCAGGCTTCGTCTCTGCCCCCCTGATCGCCGGCTTTGGCTGGAGCGGCGTCTTCATTGTCGGCGGCGTACTGCCGCTGCTGCTGTTGCCGGTATTGTTCTTTGCGCTGACCGAGCCGCCGGCTGCCGCCCGTAGGGTCGCGACCAAAGGCTCGCCGCTTCCCGAACTCTTCCGCCATGGGCGCGCTGGCATGACGGTCCTGTTGTGGACCGCCTTCTTCATGAACCTTCTGGTGATGTACTTCCTGGTCAATTGGCTGCCTTCTCTGTTGCGCGGCGCTGGTCTGTCGCTGACTGTCGCCATCCTGTCTTCGACTTTGCTGAATCTGGGGGGCGTGGTGGGCGCGCTTGTGCTGGGGCGCTTTTTGGATCGCTACAATCCCTATCGGATATTGGGCGCCGTCTATGCCAGCGCGGCGCTCTCGATCGTCTTCCTGGCTGCCTCCGGGGCCAGCGCGACATTGCTTCTGACGGCTGCCGCACTGGCGGGTGTGGGGATTGTCGGCTCGCAGATCGGATTGAACGCGGTTTGCGCGCAGCTTTATCCCGCCGCCATTCGCGCCACGGGTATCGGTTGGGCGCTGGGTATCGGCCGTATCGGCTCAATTCTAGGCCCATTGCTTGGTGGTGTCCTGTTGGATCGGGGTTTTGAAGCGCACGCAATTCTGCTGACGGCCGCACTGCCGGCTGCGCTCGCTGCCCTTGCCGTGTTTGGGCTCGAACATCAGTGCGCTACGCGGGAGCAATCATGAAGATTGGGAACCTGGCGGGAGTGTTGATGCTGGGCTTTGGACTTGGCCTGGGCGGCGTGGCGGCGCAAACCGACACCGATTGTCTCAGCACAGCCGGCAAGGCGCGGCCCTGGCTGGACCGGAGCATATCACCCGTCTGCCGGGCGCGCTCTGTGCTGGAAAGCATCGGCTCGCTGGAAAACAAGCTCGCCATTTTGATGGCAGAGCGGGAGGACAGTTCCAAATGGCTCACCGAGCGGGGACTTCCCGCGCTCGAGGCTTCCGACGGCCCAGCCGGCGTACGGGCAGGCGGCATCGCCGTGACCGCTTTTCCCACACCGCTTGCCATGGCGGCGAGCTTTGATCCCGAAACCGCCCGGCTTTATGGCAGCCTGATCGGCAAGGAATTCATCGACAGCGGCCTCAATGTCATGACCGGACCGGCGCTGGACGTGCCGCGCACCTGGCATTTCGGCCGTACCACCGAGAGCCTTGGAGAGGATCCCCATCTTATTGCGGCGATGGTCGCGCCCGAGATTCAGGGTATCCAGTCCCAGCATGTCATCGCGACCGCCAAACATTTCGCGGTCTATAACCAGGAACAGGGACGCGCCGGCGACGCACCGCTGCGGGCGCGCCCGGCATCCAATGCCATTGTCGGCGAACGGACGATCCGCGAGATCTATCTACCCGGCTTTGAAGCGGCGATACGCACCGGTGGCGCCGGCCGCGTGATGTGTTCCTTTCCTCGCATCAACGGAATTTATGCCTGCGAGAACCGCGCGCTGTTCGATATTCTGAAGAAAGGGTGGGGCTTCGATGGCATCGTGGAGCCGGACTTTCCCGATGCCCAGCGCAGTATTGTGGAAGCCGTCAATGCCGGGCTCGATACCGGAATCATGGCGGGCACGACTGAGCCGCCGCGTCCCAGCCCCAGCGGCGCGCTTCTTCCCCTGGATAATCGGTTCGATGGCGAGAACCTTCGCGAAGCGGTGCGCGCCGGAAAGATTCCGCGGTCGCGGATCGACGATCTGATAATGCGCCGGCTGGTCCCGGGATTCCGCGTCGGCGCCTTCGACAATCCCGGCAAGCGCGTGAGCGGCGATGTCAGTACGCCGGAACGGCGAACCCAGGCGGCCGATATCGTGGTGCGGGGTTCAGTCCTGCTCAAGAACAGCGGTCATATCCTTCCGCTTTCCAGCAAGGCCGGATCGATCGCGGTGATCGGTCATCAGGCGGGAAGCGGCGCGGTGGTGGCGGAACTTGGCTCGGGCCGCATCCCTCCCAGCCATCTGGCGCCGGTCCTTCCCGCGCTGCGCGCGCGCGCCGGCGACAAGGCGCGTGTGGTGTATGCGCAAGGAACATTGGGACTCGATCCCTTGCCCCCCATGCCGGTGGCGATGGTTCGCGCGCCCGATGGGAATGCGGGCTTTCGCGCCGAATATTTCGATAATGCCCGGCTGGATTTTTCCGCAAAGCCGTTCCTGACACGCCAGGAAAATGGCGTGGACAATCATGATATCCCGCGCGGTTTTCCCGCCGATCATGCCTGGTCGGCGCGCTGGACCGGCCTGTTCACGCCGGACCAGAGCGGAGTGCAGCATTTCACCCTGGTCGGCTCCGGTACGGCGCGCCTGTTTGTCGGCGGCAAACTGATGGGGCATTTCGACTTCGCCGATTTCACCGACACGCTGTTTGCCAATGTCGCCATGACAGGGGGTAAGCCGGTGGAAGTCCGGGTGGAATGGACGCCCCGCAGCGTGTTGTCGGACACGACCACCGAAGCGATGGGAACGATGCTGGGACCGGTGGTCCAACTGGGCTGGTCCGGTCCCAATGATCTGATTGCGAACGCTGTTGCGACGGCACGCAAGGCCGATGTGGCGATCGTGTTTGCCGGCCAGAAGGTGGGGGAGGGCGCTGACAGAATGATGCTGGCCTTGCCCAACGACCAGGATGCGCTGATCCAGGCGGTGGCAGCCGCCAATCCCCGCACCATTGTCGTGTTGCAGACCGGCGGTGCGGTGACCATGCCGTGGTTGAACAAAGTGGCGGCAGTGCTGGAGATGTGGCTGCCGGGCGATGCTTTCGGTCCTGCCGCCGCGCGGCTGATCTTCGGCGATGATGAGCCGGGCGGTCGCTTGCCTCTGACCTTCCCCAAAGACGAAAGCCAGGGCCCGGCGCAGCAGGCGTCACAATATCCCGGAACCCGGGACGAAACCGGGGCGCTGCAAGACGTGCATTATGACGAAGGGCTGGAAGTCGGGTACCGCTTTTGGGACGCCCATGACCAGGCTCCCTTGTTTCCGTTCGGCTATGGCCTGTCCTACACCCATGTCCAGATCGGCGCGCGGGACGCGCGGCCGACCGCCGAGGGTGGTGCGGCGGTGGATGTCTCTCTCAAAAACACCGGCGCGCGGCCAGGCTCCGAAGTGGTGCAGGTTTATGTTGGTTTCCCCGCCCAGAGCGGCGAGCCGCCCAAGCAATTGAAAGCATTTCAAAAGGTGACGCTCAAACCCGGTGAAAGCCGCGCCTTGCAGATCAAGCTGGATCCGCGCGTCTTTGCGCACTGGGATGAGCAGCGCTGGCGCGTGACGGCCGGGACCTACCGGATCATAGTGGGGCGGTCTTCGCGCGATATGATCTATCAGGGGCAGGTTGAACTGCCCGGCAAGGATTTCTGAGAGGCGCACATGGCACTGACGGAAAAACCAGCAGAGACCGAGGAGCGCAAACGCTTCTATGAAAAGATCGGTCAGGAGAATCTGACGCCTCTATGGTCGGTCCTGTCGGGATTGATTACCCCCGAACCCAAAAGCGCCTGTGTGCCCTGGTGCTGGCGGTTTGACGATGTGAAGTCCTACATCCTGGAAGCCGGCAGCCTGATCACCGCCAAGGAAGCCGAACGCCGTGTCCTGATCCTGGAAAACCCGGGACTGAGGGGCCAGAGCCGGATCACCACTTCGCTCTATGCCGGGCTGCAGCTTGTAATGCCGGGCGAAGTCGCGCCCGCCCATCGCCACAGCCAGTCGGCCTTGCGCTTTGTGCTGGACGGTGGCGGCGCCCACACCTCGGTCGATGGCGAACGCACGCAAATGCATTACGGTGATTTTGTCATCACCCCGTCCGGGGCCTGGCACGACCATGGCAATCACAGCAGCGAGCCGATGATCTGGCTGGATGTGCTGGATATCCCGATGGTCTCTTTCTTTGACGCCTCCTTCGCGCAAGGCCATCCCGAGGACGAACAGCCCATCTCCCGCCAGGCCGGGGATGCGTTGGCGCGGTTCGGGGCGAATATGCTGCCGCTGGATCACGAACCTACCGGCAAGACCTCACCCATCTTCAACTATCCCTATGTCCGTTCCCGCGAGGCCCTGGAAGTGATGCGCCGCCAGCAGCAATGGGATCCCTGCCACGGCCTGAAGTTGCGCTATATCAATCCGGTGGACGGCGGTTTCGCCATGCCGACCATCGCATCGTTTCTGCAGCTGATTCCCGAGGGCTTCACCACCAGCCCTTATCGTTCCACCGATGCCACGGTCTATGCCGTGGTCGAAGGCACCGGCGAGACCGTGATCGGCGGAAAGCCGTTCGATTGGAAACCGCGCGACATCTTCGTGGTGCCGAGTTGGCAATCCGTCAGTCACATGCCGGACGGTGATGCGGTGCTTTTCTCCTGCTCCGACCGCGCCGCACAGGAAAAGCTGGGCCTGTTCCGGGAAGACCGCGGCAATGGCCCGGCGGGATTCGGGAGGACGGCATGACCGGGCTTGTTCTGCACAATTTCTTCCGCAGCTCCGCCTCCGTGCGGCTGCGCGTGGCCCTGAATCTCAAAGGCCTGTCCTATGACTATGCCGCCTATCGCCTTCGCAAGAACGAACATCGGCAGGCGGAATTTCTGGCACGAAATCCGCAAGGATTGGTGCCGGCCCTGGAACTGGCGGATGGCAGCGTCCTGACCCAGTCGCTGGCGATCATGGAATATCTGGACGAAACACATCCCCAGCCGCCGCTGCTGCCGGCGGACCCATTGGGCCGTGCCCGGGTGCGAGCCCTGTCTCAAGCCATTGCCTGCGATATTCATCCCATCAACAATTTACGCGTGCTGAATTATCTGCGCACCAATTTCGGGGCCGATGACGAGACGGTCAACATCTGGGCCCGCCATTGGGTAACCGAAACCTTCGGGCCGCTCGAACTCATGCTGACCGGAGACAAGCGCACCGGCCGCTTCTGTCATGGCGATGCCCCCGGCATGGCCGATCTCTGTCTTTTTGCGCAGATGCTCAACAACAAGCGGTTCGGGGTGGATATGCAGCCTTACCCGACCATCCGGCGCATTTACGACGCCTGTGCCGTGCTTCCTATCTTTATCGCGGCGTTGCCCGACAAACAGCCGGACGCGGAGTGAGATGACGGCAACCGCCTCAAAGGCCGTGCGGCGGGGCATGCTGGACGGCATGGCGCTCATCAAGGGCGGCAGCTTTCTGATGGGTGCGGACGATTATTATCCGGAAGAAGCACCTACCCGGCGCGCCACGGTCGGCGACTTCTGGATGGATATTTTTCCTGTCACCAACCGTCAGTTCGACGCGTTTGTCGCCGCGACGCGCTATGTCACCTTCGCGGAAAAAGCGCCGGATCCCAAGGATTATCCAGGCATGCTGCCCGAAATGGGCCAAGCCGGGTCGGCGGTGTTCGTACCCACAGCAGGACCGGTGGATCTGGGCAATCCCAGCCTGTGGTGGAAATTTGTCTTCGGCGCCGATTGGCGTCATCCGCTGGGGCCCGACAACGGCATCGACGGCGTCATGGATCATCCGGTGGTGCAGATCGCCTATGAAGATGCGAAGGCCTATGCCAGATGGGCCGGCAAGGAACTGCCCAGCGAAGCGGAGTGGGAATATGCCGCCCGCGGCGGCCTGGAAGGAAAGGCTTTTGCCTGGGGCGACGAGCTGGAGCCCGAGGGGCGCCTGATGGCGAACACCTGGCAGGGGGATTTTCCCTGGCGCAAGGCGGACACCGGATTTGGAGGCACTTCGCCGGTCGGCGCATTCCCGCCCAATGGTTTTGGCCTCTACGACATGATCGGCAATGTCTGGGAATGGACGTCGGACTGGTATTCGAATGCCGCCGTTGAGCCGGAGCGGAGTTGTTGCGGGCCACCACGGCATCGCGCGGCGCGCAAGGCGGAAAGCTTTGATCCCTGTTCGCCTGTGAAGATCGCGCGCAAGGTCGCCAAAGGGGGGTCGCATCTATGCGCACCCAATTACTGCCGGCGATACCGGCCGGCGGCGCGGCATCCACAGCCCCTCGACAGCCCGACATCGCATATCGGCTTTCGCTGCGTGGCGAGGATGTGAAACGTTACTTGGCCTTGTTCAGGGGGACGAGCGCTTCGCCTTTTTCCGCCAGGTCGCGGACAGCGCGATAGGTCGCCCAGAAATGTTCGGCCAGGATCCCCGCCGCCTTGTCGGCGTCATGTGCCATGGCCGCCTCGAAAATCGCCGTGTGCTCATCATGGACGCGGCGGTGCGGCGGACGATGCGCCAAGGATATGCGCCGATATCGTTCCGACTGGCGATAAAGAATGGTAAGAAAATGCAGGGTCCAGCGCGATGGGCAATTGGCCAGCAGGGTCTGGTGGAAACGCTGGTTGCAAAGCTCCCATTGGCTGGAGGCTTCCGGGCTGCGCCCGCCCAACTGTTCTTCCGCGCGCCGCAATTGGTGAAATGCGGAGGATAAATCGCCCTCCCACTCCACGGTGGCATTGGCAATGGACTGCCGCAGCGCCTCGCATTCCAGCATGACGCGGGTATTGGTGATGTCGTAATAATCTTCAAGCGCTATCGGCGCCACGCGGAAGCCGCGCTGGTCGTGCGATGTTACCAACGCGTCCGCAACCAAAAGGCCCAAGGCTTCACGCAAAGTGCCGGCGCCCACCTTGTAATCGTCCTTGAGATGCTCGACGCGCAGCCGCGAGCCCGGCAAAAGCCGGCCTTCGATAATGTCGGCCCGGAGCTGCTTATAGGCGCCCGCGACCAGGGACTTGGGAGCCGGATCGATGGCTGCGGAAAAGGTAAGTGGGATGGTCTCTGTCACTGGCCCTGATCCGAACGAGATAAATAATCTCGAGAATTACTGAATGTGATAGCGTGAATTAGTAGTAACAAACAATGGGTCATTGATGCTGCAATTGCGAATTAGAGAAGTGCCTCGGCCTGCTGGCGTCCAAAAGTCTCGCTTTTCCGCGAGTTTTTTTAGAATTATCTAGCAGAAACTTATATTATCTCGATTACACAAAAAATCTCGAGATAATATTTACATTCGAGAATGTTCCCCCTAAAACCTCCCAGGGCGCGCAGGACATGCAGCGCAGACGGGCGTCAAGCGAGCGCCCGAATCGATAAGGACTCACCGGTTTCGGGTGGGGGAGGAGAGGGGAATGCGTACGCATCTGAAATTGATGGCAGCTTTGCTTTCGGCTGCGAGCGCCATTGCGATGACTTGTGGCGCGTCTGCGCAGGAAGCCGCGGTTGAATCCGTCGTCGTGACGGGATCGCGCGTCATTTCCAACGCCGCCAACTCGCCCACGCCGTTGACCGAGGTCTCGATCGAGCAGTTGCAGGCGACGACCCCCAGCACCATTTCCGACGGCTTGAATAAGCTGCCCGTGTTTGCCGGTTCTTTGGGACCGAACTCCGGTGCCGGTTCGGGCGGCAGTTCCAACCAGAACGGCAATGTCCTCAACCTGCGGAATTTCGGTGGCCAGCGGACCCTGGTTCTGATGGATGGTCATCGCGTCACGCCGGCCAATGCGGATGGCACGGTCGATATCGACACCCTTCCGACCATGCTCGTCAGCCGGGTCGATGTGGTGACCGGCGGTGCATCGGCGGTCTACGGCTCAGACGCGGTAACGGGCGTCGTCAATTTTGTCTTGGACACGAAGTTCGATGGCCTGAAGGTCGATGTGAATGGCGGTGTTTCCAATACCGGCGATGGGGCTCGCCAGCAGATTGGCGCGGCCTGGGGAACCGAGTTGTTCGGGGGACGTGGGCATGTTGAAGCGTCCGCCAGGCTGTTTCATCAAGACATCGTCATCGCCAACAACCGGCCCTATGGTCCGCTGAATCCGATCAGCGTCGGTGGTGGAACGGCAGCCAATCCCTTCACCATCATTTTGAACGGCACGCAGAACAATCGCGGCTTCGGCGGTTTGATTGGCTGCTCGGGCAGTTGCCCGGCCAATGGCATGCAGTTTCTTCCCGGTTCGGCCGTCAGCATTGGTCCCTTCAACAAGGGTACTGCGACCGGAACGGGGACCATTTCCATTGGCGGTGACGGCGCCTATTTCTCCAACAGTGCCGCCATCAGCGGTCTCAGAAGCTATGACGGCTTTGCCCGATTCAGTTATGACCTGGACGATACGACCACTTTCTACGTCCAGGCGAGTGCCGCCGAGTCCCACAATATGGGCCGCTGGATCGACAATGCGATCCTTCCGGGCCCTGCGGCCCCCGGAACATTCTTTGTCAACAATGCCTACATACCGGCATCCGCCCAGGCACAATTCGGCACGGCATCGACCTTCACCCTCACCAAGGTCATCATCGCGCCGCAGTATGGCGACAGCATCCGCACCAGTGCGCTGAACCGAAACCTGAACGTAACAGCCGGATTGGACGGCAAGCTCTTTGGCTCGTTCGCTTGGGATGCCTATTACACCCATGGCGAAAACCGCCTGAGCGAAGTCACGCTGAACAACACCAGCTATCAGAGATTATACGCCGCCACCGATGCCGTCTTTGACGCGTCCGGAAATATCACCTGCAACGTCCTCAAGACCGCGAGCGCGTCCGCCTATGCCGGTTGCGTTCCGATCAATCCGTTCGGCAACACCATCACCCAGGCAGGCTATAACTACATTACCGGCAAGACCTATTTCGACGTTACCAACACCCTCGACGATTTGGGCGGCAGTATCTCCGGAGAAATCCTCGAGCTGCCCGCCGGTCCTGTAAAAGCGGCCATCTCCGGGGAAGCCCGTTGGCTGAGCTATGCGGTGGGCAGTCCTTTCTCGCCGACCGCCACCGTCGACTGCACCAATTTGCGCAACTGCAGCCCGAATGCACCGCTCTGGCTGGGCGGCGTGGTCGCGCCCGTTCAGGCCAGCCAGAGCGTGTGGGAGTTTGCAGGCGAAACGGATATCCCGGTCGTCAAGGACCTGCCCTTGATCCAGGCCTTCAATGTGAATCTCGCCGGCCGGTACACGGATTACAGTACCTCAGGCGGCGTTCAAACCTGGAAGATCGGCCTGGACTGGCACATCAATGACGATGTTCGTCTGCGTGGGACAAATTCGATCGATATTCGCGCGCCCACACTCAACGACCTGTTTCTTCCGCTCTCGGCCACGCAGACCGGCTTTCCGGACCTGCTGACCAATGTGAGCAATGTCACCAGCCTTATAACGCAAGGAAACCCGAACCTGGTTCCGGAAGTGGCGCGGACCTACACGGCGGGCGTGGTCCTGACTCCCAGCTTTATTCCCGGTCTGACCGCCTCCTTGGACTATTACCGGATCACCGTGAAGAACGCGATCGGTTCGCTTTCCGGCTTGAATACCCAGATCCAGAATCTGTGCAACAATTCCGGCGGCACTTCGCAATATTGCACGCTCTATAGAAGGCCGATTTCCACCACCAGCACGGCGGCGGCCAACTATCCCAGCGCGGTTCTCTCCCAGAACCTGAACACCGCCCTGCTGCGTGCCGAAGGCTTGGATTTCGAGACCGACTATAATTTCGAGGCGTCGGACATCGTGTCGAGTGCCTCCGGCTCAATCACCTTGCGGGCGCTGTTCAACTATCAGCCGATGAACGAAACCCAGCAATTCCCCGGTAGCGCGCTGACCACCACCGCCAGCCCGGTGGGACAGCCCGAGCCCAAGAGCCATGCGACGCTCTTTGCCCAATACCAGCTCGAGGATTGGAAGTTCGGCCTGCAGGATCATTGGGCCAGCGGCTTCAACCCCTCCATTCAACCCGGCGTGATCATCTGGAAAAATCCGTCGCATGTGGATTCGTTCAACACCTTCGATATCAACATCGACAGGACGTTTGACGCAGCGGGTGGTACTTTTGACGCCTACTTCAACGTGCAAAATATCGGGAACGAGCAGCCGCCGATCTATACCAATGCGTCGGGCTCCATCGGCTTGAACTATCCGACATTGCGCGACGAAGACCGCATGGGGCGGTACTTCACGATCGGGGTTCGCGCGAAGTTCTAACCGTGGCATCGGGGCCCTTTGTGCATCGGATCATCCTGGCCGCTTTGCTCATTGCCGTTGCGGTTCCCGCTTTCGGGCAACAGCGCGTGGTGGAGGTCTTGCCGGACGGCACCACGCGGCTCGGTCCACGGGATGTTCCGCTGCCGGCCACGATCAGCTCCGAGCTGCGGGCGCAGATGTCGCATCTACCCGATCCGGTGAATGGCGCGACCGGACTGGCGGGCCAGCGCGAAGGGATGCGCAATTTCGCGCGTGCCCAGAATCCCGCGCTCGAGGCGCAATACCATGTCCGTGTGACGCCGGGAATGGTCGGTGCCGTCAAGATCAACACCGTCACGCCGGCCACGATTCCCGCAATCTTGCGCGACCGGGTGCTGCTGCATATCCATGGCGGCGGCTTCACCGTGTGCGATCTGGACTGTTCCTATAAGGAGGCCCTGGCGATATCCGGCCTCACGCACATCAAAGCCGTATCCCTGGACTATGGCTTGTCGCCCGAGCACAAATTTCCGTCAGCGGTGAACGAGGCCATCGCGGTCTATCGGGATCTATTGAAGACCCATAAGCCAAACCATATAGCCGTTTTCGGATCTTCGGCCGGGGCGATATTAAGTGCCGAACTGATCGCAAGGCTTAAGCAATTGGGCCTGCCCTTGCCGGGCGCACTGGGATTTCTATCGGGCAGCACCGATTTCGCACGCGCGGGGGACACGCAGTCACTTTACGGCATTCGGGGATTTTCCATCCCGCGCAGCGACGCCGTTGGTGAAGCCGGCCAGGTATATCTGGGCGAGAGCGATCCCCGTGATCCTGTGGCGTCTCCCATCTATTCCGACCTGCACGGCTGGCCGCCCACCCTACTAATGAGCAGCACCCGCGATCTGCTCTTGAGCGGTACCGCCAATTTCGAGCGCGCCCTGCACGCCGCCGGCGTGCCCACGGAGCTGGTGATTTATGACGGGGCCATCCACACCTTCTGGCTCTATCGCAACACACCGGAAGCGTACCAGGCATTAGACCGCCAAGCCGAATTCCTAGTGCGCCAACTCAGCCGTTGAAGGCGCCCAAACAGCGAGAGGGCAATATGAAAATCTCTACCAGCCGTCAGTTTGCGGCGGTATGTCTTTTGGGAGCCGCGATATCGTTTCTGTCTTCTGTGGCCCAGGCCGAGGCTCCCTCGGTTAAAATCGCGACGGGAATGCTATCGGGACGGGACCAGGACGGTGTCATTTCCTATCTGGGAATACCCTATGCGGCGCCACCGCTCGGGGCGCTACGGTGGAGAGCGCCGCAACCGGCGATGCCTTGGCACGGCACGCGCCCAGGTTCCGCATTTGGCCCCGATTGCCCGCAACTGCCAATCAGCAATGACACCACCACCACCGGGCAGCACAGCGAGGATTGCCTCTATATAAATGTTTGGCGCCCGTCCGGCATTGCTCGCAATCTCCCTGTCATGGTCTGGATCCACGGCGGCGGTTTCGTAAATGGCGGCAGTTCTTCGCCGATGTACAACGGCTCGGCCTTTGCCCGGCATGGCGTGGTGCTGGTGACACTAAATTACCGGTTGGGCCGTTTTGGTTTCTTCGCGTTTCCGGCCCTGACCCGTGAGCATCCGGAGGAACTCAAGGGCAATTACGGCTATATGGACCAGATCGCCGCGCTCAGATGGGTTCAAAACAACATCGCGGCCTTCGGAGGCGATGCCCATAACGTGACCATTTTCGGGGAATCGGCTGGCGGCGGCTCGGTGCATGCGCTGCTGACATCACCCCTGACATCCGGGCTGTTTCACAGGGCCATCATTGAATCAGGCGGCGGGCGAGGCTCTCTGCTGGGACCGCGTAAATTGGACCAAGGCACCGACAAGGTTCCATCGGCCGAAACCATCGGGCTCAATTTCGCGAAAGAAAATAGAATCGACGGGGACGGCCAGCAAGCGCTCAATGCCCTCCGCGCCTTGCCGGCGGAAAGGATTGTCGGCGGATTGTCGATGCAAAATCTTGTGGGTCCCCAGGGTCCGGTGACCTTCGCGGGACCGATGCGGGACGGTCATATCGTCGTCGGTGATCCGGATGAAATCTACCGCGCCCATGGGCAGCAGAAAGTGCCGGTAATGATCGGCGTCAATGACGGCGATATCGGACGCTCCTCGGCGGGCTCGCTGGAAGAGCTGTTTTCTCCCTTTGGTCCCGATCGGGACGCGGCGCGCGCGGCCTATGATCCCAACAAGGAACAAAAACTGCCGCAGCTCGGTCACGACGTCGCTGCAGACCGGGGAATGACAGAGCCCGCCCGTCTCACCGCTCAGTTGATTTCGGACCAGGGTTTGCCGGCCTACGAGTATCGTTTCTCCTATGTCTCCCCCGCAACCAGGGCAGCGCTCGAGAAAAGCCCGTTCAAGAATGTTTCAGCGACCGATGGGGCGAAACATGGGAGCGAGCTGCCGTTCGTATTCGGCACGGTTTCGGAAATGCTTCCCGGCATAAGCGCGGCGGACGAAGCAACGGCACAAGCCATGACTGCCTATTGGGCGAACTTCGCGAAGACCGGCAATCCGGATTCCGGGCCGCTTCCACATTGGCCGCGCTATCAACGCAGCGAAGACATGCTGATGAATTTCACGCAGGCCGGCCCAAAGGCGATGCCGGACCCCTGGCGCGCGCGGCTGGATCTCACGGAGAAATACGCGCAGCACTAGCGGCGGCGGATCTCATGCCGCGCATTTGACGATGCGTCCCAGTAGCGTATACAATGATGGATGCGATAACCAACCATCGGCGGGACTCCAACCTTGATCCACAAAGTGCTGTTTGCCGGCATCCTCTGCGTTGCCGGCGCCGTGAGCGCTCCCGCCGCCTCCTTGACGGGGGCGACCGCCAATCTGGCGCCCAATGATCCGCCGGGCCAGTGGACACGGCAGGCGCGGGACTATGCCAACACGCGCTACAGTCCGCTGACGCAGATCAATCGGAAAAATATTCACCGCCTGAGAATTGCCTGGACATTTTCGGACGGAGCGCTGTACGGGCATGAAGGCTCGCCCCTGGTCGTGGGCAGCACCATGTACATCGTGACGCCCTTTCCCAATGTGGCTTATGCGCTGGACTTGTCGAAGCCCGGCGCGCCCATCAAATGGGTGTTCCAACCCAATCCCGATCCCAAGGCCGTTGCGATGGCCTGCTGCGACAAGGTGCTGAGAGGTTGGGCTTATGCGGACGGCAAGCTGATCTACAATCTGCTCGACGACAATACGGTTGCCGTGGACGGCGAGACCGGCAAGGAGGTTTGGCGCACCAAGCTCGATGACGTCGCCAGTGGGACGACCATGACGCAGCCGGCCTTTGCGGTGGGAAACAAAGTGTTTGTCGGCAATAGCGGCGGCGAGTATGGCGCGACCGGCTGGTTGGCGGCTCTGGATGTCCGGGACGGGCATGTCATCTGGAAAGCCCAGTCCAACGGCCCCGATGCCGGCGTTCTGATCGGGGCTGACTTCAAGCCCTTCTATTCCTGGATGGTCGGCAAGGACCTGGGCGCAACGAGCTGGCCGACGGACGCCTGGAAGCAGGGCGCTTCCGCCCCCTGGGGCTGGGTGTCCTACGATCCCGATCTCAATCAGATATTCTACGGCACCTCCAATCCCGGGCCGCGCGTGCCTTCGCAACGCCCTGGACTCAATCTCTGGAGCTCGGCGCTGTTTGCGCGCGATGCCGATTCCGGCGCGGCAAAGTGGGCTTATCAATATACACCGCACGATCAATGGGACTATGACGGCGTCAACGAGAGCATCCTGATCGAAATTCCCTGGAAGGGGGCGCGGCGCAAGGCGCTGGTCCACTTCGACCGGAACGGCTTTGCCTATACCATCGATCGGACCAATGGCGAGGTGCTGGTTGCGGAGCCGTTCGGTTTTCAGAATTGGGCAAAGAAGATCGACCTGGCCAGCGGAATGCCGGTCATCAACGAAGACAAGCAGCCTGTCGTCGGCAAAAAGGTGGAAGATATTTGTCCGCCCGATATTGGCGTCAAGAACTGGAATCCCGCCGCGTTCAGTCCGCGCACCGGCTTGCTCTACACCGCGATATTCAACACCTGCATGGATTTGACCGACCATGAGGTGAAATTCGTCCCCGGCACGCCCTATGACGGCATGATCATGCAAAGGCGGGCAGGTCCCGGCGGGAATTGGGGTGGCTTTATCGCCTGGGACCCCGTCAAGGGCCGCCGCGTTTGGGGCCTGACGGAAGACCTGATGAATTGGAGCGGCGTTGCCGCCACGGCGTCGGATCTGGTCTTCTATGGGACGCTCGATGGCTGGTTTCGAGCGGTGGATGCCTGGTCGGGCAAGGTTCTCTGGTCTCAGAAGCTGGGCTCGGGGATTGTAAGCTCCCCCATCGTCTTCCAAGGTCCGGACAAGCGGGAATATGTCGCCATCTATGCCGGAGTGGGAGGCGCATCGGGCACCGGCAGGCGTGTCGGCGGCTTTCCCCCGGGCGGAAACACGCTTTATGTGTTCTCGCTCGACGGGATTTCCAACGGGTCGGGACCGTCCCAGCTTCGCACCCGATCAACGGTTTGGGCGCCCCCGTCGGTACCACCGCCTGTCGTGCACAACTAGTCAGGGCCGCGCGTCACCGACATCGCGCGCCAGGGTGGCGCCGTCTGACTGTGCTCCGGGGGCGTACTGAAGCTACGATTTGCAAGCGGACGCTTATCAGATAAAACGGTCAAACACGTGTCGCCTGTGGATTTTCAGGCGGTGCGCCCAATGATCTGACAGGTTTCATGAAACCGCCCCCCAAAAAGACGTCGAAAACAAAGCCGTCGAAAACACGAACATCTTTGTCGGGCCGAGGGGTGCCGCGGCAATCCAGCACAGAGATGGCCTATCAGGAGATTCGGCGGCAGATTCTCGAGAACGAAATGCCCGCGGGATTCCAGATCACCGAGCAGGACCTGGCGGCACGCTTGAATGTCAGCCGCACGCCGGCGCGCGAGGCGCTTCTGCGTCTGGAAGGCGAGGGATTGGTGGAGATCTGGCCTCGTCACGGCATGAAGGTCAAGCGCGTTTCGATCGACGATGTGCGGGAAATCTATGAAATTCTCACGGCACTGGAAACGATGGCGGCGGGGCTGGCGGCGATCCGCAAGCCTTCCGCCAAACATCTCGATGCCATGCGCGAAAGCATCAAGGCGATGGATGGCGCGCTAAAGAAAGACAATCTGAAAGAATGGGCTCTGGCGGATGAAAAATTTCATCGTCTGTTGACCGAAGCGAGCGGCAACAGCCGATTTGTTCAGATTGTCGATACATATTTCGGCCAGTCGCATCGCCTGCGCATGATGACCCTTGGTCTGCGGCCCAAGCCCACAAAGTCGAATCGCGACCATGAAGCAGTGGTAAAAGCCATCGCCAAAGGCGATGCGGAGGAGGCGCAGCGCATCCATCGCGACCATCGGGTGCGCAGTGCGCAGATGATGATTGAGCTTTTGACCAGACACGGCCTTTCCCACCTCTAGGACCGAGTTGCTTTAGGGTAAGGGAAACGACCAATAAGGCAATGGCGCACCCGCCACGGGGGACGTAAAGCGGTAGATACAGTCAGCATGTAGGGAGCCGAGATAGGCTTTGCGACTATCGGGGCCGCCAAATCCTATGCTGGTCAAATGTTGAAAGCGCGTCCCGGGGATCGGGCCAAGGTGGGAGCGGTCCATGACGCCGTCCGCAAACGCGCGTTCAACGGCGGCCAGATGCTCCTCATTGGTTTCTGCGATCATCACTTCGCTGTGACCGTTCCGGTCGATGCGCAATATACGGTTGGACACCAGGCTGGTGATCCATATTCCCCCCTCGGCGTCAAAGGCGAAACCATCGGGCAGGGCGCCTTGGTCCATTTGCAACGCGATTTCCGGCGCTCCTAACGCACCGTCCGCGACAATGGGATAGCGCAGCAGCCGCCGTCCGAAGGTCTCGACCACATACAGGAAGCGGCCGGAGGGATCGGTGCGTGCTTCATTGGTATAATGCAGGTCGTCCGCGACGAGGCGGGCGCCGGTCCGGTCGACCATAATGACGAAGCCGTCGGCGACATCCGGACGCCAGGCTTTTTGGCGGGGCATTTGCCGGGTGCTGACGGTGATCCACACCCGCTCTGCCTCATCCACATAGACGAAATTGGCGGGCGGAAGCGGGGTGCCTGCGATTTCCGTGAGAAACGGTGTGAGATTGCCCTGACGGTCCATGCGCCAGACGCCACCATGGTCGCTGAGATTTGCGATCAGAAAATCGCCATTCGGCAGGAAGGCGATGCCATTGGGCCGTAACTCAAAGCCTGGCTCGCGCGCCAGCCAGGTCTGCGTGCTGCCGTCGGCCCGCACCACACCCACGCCGCCGCGCCAGTCGGGCACAAAGACGTCGCCGGACGGCGTTGGCAGCACGCATTCGGGCCGCGCCAAGCCATGCCCGAACGGGACAATTGAAGGGAGGGGAATGATTGACATGGCGGCGGTCCCTAGTATCTTATGCAACAACGTATACGATAATAGCCGGCAGTATTCGCCGGCTGCGCCGCGAAGTCCATGGGCATCCGGCAGTGCACGGATTGGGCATGAGTTTCGGAGCCATTGCGGACGACCTGACTGGGGCAACAGATCTTGCTTCGCGGATCAATCGCGCCGGCCGGCAGGTCGTTCTCTCCTTCGGGTTGCCGCGCAAGAAGCTGCCGCCCGCCGATGCCGTTGTGGTGGCCACCAAAAGTCGAATGCTGCCGCCGCATGAAGCCTGCGATATCGCGTTGCAAAGTGCACGCTTCCTGTCTGAGCTGGGCATCGCCCAGCTCTATTTTAAATACTGCTCGACCTTCGATTCCACCGAAAAGGGTAATATCGGCCCGGTGATCGAGACGCTGCTGGAATGTACCGGGTCGGCTTTGACACTCGCCTGCCCATCCTATCCGGCCTATGCCCGCACCGTATATCAGGGCCATCTGTTTGTGGGCGACCGCCTGATCAGCGAATCCTCGATGCGCAACCACCCGCTCACACCGATGACCGATCCCGACCTGGTGCGCTTTCTGGGCCGGCAGTGCCGGCTGCCTGTCGGTCTGTTGGCGCTCAAGGATGTCGATGCCGGTGCCGCCCATGTTGAAGCGCTTATGGCGCAGCAAGCGGCCGCGGGACGCC